>Ga0056121_1000016_pt1 | contig 124425 bp, 115 predicted proteins | sample WorMetHEROISLAND_FD_83872 | JGI IMG/M metagenome (GOLD analysis project Ga0056121, IMG submission 83872) | Marine gutless worms symbiont microbial communities from Max Planck institute for Marine Microbiology, Germany - Olavius sp. 1 HERON ISLAND ...
CATCTCAGCCACCCCGCCCGTAATCGAGCTGGCCGCCCCCGGCCACCGCCTGGGGATCAGCCCGACGGGCGCCGGTTTCACCTATTGGCGCTGGCAACCGCCTGGCTGGTCGGCCCCCCTGGACCTGCTGCGTCCGGCCGCGACCGGCAGCGCCGACGACCCCCTTACTCTGGGATGCTTTCCCCTGGTGCCCTATTCCAACCGCATCGCGCGGGGCGAATTCACCTTCGCCGGGCGGCACATCCGGCTTGCCCGCAATTTCGGCGATCATCCCCACAGCATCCACGGCCACGGCTGGCAGGCCCGCTGGCAGGTGGCAGGGCAGGGGGCGGCGGCGCTCACCCTTCGCTACGACCATGCGGCGGGCGACTGGCCGTTCCCCTATGCGGCCTGGCTGGACGTCAGCCTGGAGCCCCGCGGGTTGAGCGTCACCTTGCGCCTGCGCAACGCCGGCGCTGCGGCAATGCCCGCCGGGCTCGGCCTGCACCCCTATTTCCCGCGTGCCGGCAGCGCGCGACTGACCGCGAGTGCCGCGGCCGTCTGGTTGACCGATGCCACCTTGCTGCCGAGCGAACGGGTCCCACTGCCACCGGCCTGGGATCTGCCGGCCGGTCGGGCCGTGGCAGACCTGGCCTGCGACAACGTCTTCACCGGCTGGGATGGCTGCGCCCGCATCGACTGGCCGGAACTGGCGCTGGAGGTCGAGGCGGACCCGCCGCTCGACCATCTCGTGGTCTACGCGCCGCCCGGTGAGGACTTCTTCTGTGTAGAGCCCGTCTCGCACATGACCGACGCCTTCAACCGGGCCGCAGCGGGCGATGGCGATACCGGCATGCTGGTGCTGGCGCCCGGCGCCGAAGTGACGAGCCGGGTCGTCTTGCGACCGCTTCGGCCGGAGAGCTGATCGCGTACGGACCCGGGCGGCCATCACGCGGCGACCTCGAACGCCGGTGTCGGCAGGCCGGTGGCGCCGGGGCGGCAATGGAACAGTCCGCCTGCCAGCGGCTGCTCGCGCAGCGATTGCGTATCGAGCCCCTTGGCCGCCGTGGTGATGTAGAGATCCTGCAGCGCGGGGCCGGCGAAGGTGCAACTGGTGACCTGTGCCACCGGTAGCGCCAGCCGACCGCACAGCTCGCCGTTCTGCCGGAAGCAGCTGATCCGCCAGCCGCCGAAATGACACACCCACAGGCGACCGTCGGCGTCGACGGTCATGCCATCGGGCACGCCCTGATCGCGCGGGATGCGGATGAATTCCTGCTTGTTGCTGAGCTCGCCGTCGGGGCCGAGGTCGAAGGCATAGATGGTCCCGGCCATGCTGTCGGTGTGGAACAGCCGCCGGCCGTCGGGGCTGAACGCGGGGCCGTTGGTGACGATGTAGCCGTCCTCCATCCGCCGGCAGCTCAGGTCCGGCGCCAGGCGGTACAGTGCGCCGGTTGCCGCGCGCTCGTCGTCGTCCATGCTGCCGGCCCAGTAACCGCCGTCCGGGCCGATCTTGCCGTCGTTGAAGCGGTTGCCGGTCCGCTCCGGCTCGGGATCGGCAATCGCCTCCAGTTGCAGATCGTCGCCCTCGATGCGCACCCAGTGGAAGCCGTTGCGGAAGGCGCCGATCAGGCGGCCGTCACTGGTCAGTTGCAGGCTGCCGGGGGTCTGACCGCAGTGCCAGGAGCGGCGGGCGTCGCTGAGCGGTTCGTAGCGGTGCAGCAGGGCACCCTTGATGTCGAGCCAGTAGAGCACGGACCCGGCCGCGTCCCACAAAGGGCCTTCGCCAAGCGCTGCGGACGCCTCCCAGATGCAGCGCACGTCGCTCATCGGCGTCACACCCAACCGCCGTCGGCGATGTAGTTCTGGTTGGTGCAGATGCCGCTGTCGTCGGCGGCGAAGAACAGCACCACCCGGGCGAGGTCCTCCGGCATGAGCTTGCGCTTCAGGCACTGCCGGGTCATCAGCTCCTGCTCGCCCTCGGGTGTCAGCCACTTGTCGATCTGCCGCTGGGTCATGATCCAGCCGGGCAGCACCGAGTTGACGCGGATGTTGTCGGGACCCAGGTCGCGCGCCAGCGATCGTGTCAGCCCGGCCACGGCGGCCTTGGCGGCGGAGTAGCAGGGCATGCCGCCCTGGCCGACCAGCCAGCTGACCGAGCCGATGTTGACGATGGTGCCGCCGCCGGCCGCGGCCATCGCCTTGTGCACCGCCTGCACGGCAAAGAACTGGTGGCGCAGGTTGACGGCGATGCGGTCGTCGAAGAACTCTGGCGTGACCTCGTCGATGGCGTGGCGCTCGTCGTTGGCGGCATTGTTGATCAGCACCGTGATCGCGCCATCGGCGGCCATCACCGTCGCAATGCTGGCCTTGAGGGCATCGATGTCCTTGAGGTCGCAGGCGAGAAAGCGCGGGGCGGGCAGGCCGCGCGCCTCGATCCGGGCGACCGTCGCCAGGCCCGCCGCCTCGTCGAGGTCGACGAAGCTGACCTTCGCGCCCTGTTCGCAGAACTGCTCGACGATGGCGGCGCCTATGCCCGAAGCGCCGCCGGTCACGAACACCACGCGATCCTTGAGGCTGGGATAGACCGCGGCGTTGTGGTCGCTCATGGCCGGCACCTCTCAGAAACGGACCCAGCCGCCACCGGCCAGGCTGGATTCCACGGTGCGGGTGATGAAGCGCACGCCGCTAACGCCGTCGGCCACGCCGGGCACCAGCAGGCAGGCCGGGTCGGTCGCGGCGCCGGTGATCCGGGCGGCGATCTGCTCGGCCAGGTCGGCGTAGAGCTGGGCAAAGCCCTCGAGATAGCCCTCCGGGTGGCCCGGCGGCGTCCGCGTCGCATGTGCGGCGGCCGCACCCAGCCCCGGGCCGCCGCGCGCCAGCGTGCGCGGCGGTTCGCCCAGTGGGGCATAGCGCAGCTGGTTGGGGTGTTCCTGCGCCCACTCCAGGCCGCCGCGTTCGCCGTAGACGCGGATGCGCAGGGCGTTCTCGTTGCCCGGCGCCACCTGGCTCGACCAGATCATGCCGCGGGCGCCGCCGGCGAAGCGCAGCATGATGTGGGCATTGTCGTCGAGGGCGCGGCCGTCGACGAAGGTGTGCAGGTCGGCCGCCAGCTCATCGAGCTCCAGCCCGGTGACGAAGCCGGCCAGGTTGAAGGCATGCGTGCCGATGTCGCCGACGCAACCGGCGGGACCGCTGCGCGCCGGGTCGGTGCGCCATTCGGCCTGCTTGTTGCCGGCGGTCTCCTCGCGGCCGCACAGCCAGTCCTGCGGATACTCGGCCTGCACCAGCCGGATCGCGCCCAGCTCGCCGGCGGCGACCATCGCGCGTGCCTGGCGGACCATGGGATAGCCGGTGTAGTTGTGCGTCAGGCCGAACACCAGGCCGCTGGCCTCGACCTGGGCCGCGAGCGCCTCGGCATCGGCCAGGTTGGTGGTCAACGGCTTGTCGCAGATGACGTGGATGCCGGCCTCGAGGAAGGCCCTGGCCGCGGGGTAGTGGACGTGGTTGGGGGTGACGATGGCGACGGCATCGATGCCGTCGCCGCGTTCGCCTTCGGCCGCCGCCATCTCCGCGAAGCCGCCGTAGGCGCGGTCGTCGGCCAGGCCGATGTCGCGCGCCGAGGCGCGGGCCTTGTCCGGGTCCGCCGACAAGGCGCCGGCGACCAGCTCGTAGCGGTCGTCGATGCGGGCAGCGATGCGATGCACGCCGCCGATGAAGGCGTCGCGGCCGCCGCCGACCATGCCCAGGCGCAGGCGGCGGCCCAGCTCGTAATAGGTAGTCATGGCGACCGCTCCTCAGGCGAGGCCGAGCATGCGGCGGTTGGCGGCGTCGTCGGTGCCGCCGTCGGCGAAGTCGTCGAATGCCTTCTCGGTCACCCGGATGATGTGCGAGGCGATGAACGGCGCGCCCTCGGCGGCGCCGTCCTCGGGATGCTTCAGGCAGCACTCCCACTCCAGTACCGCCCAGCCGTCGAAGTCGTGAGCGGCGAGCTTGGAGAAGATGGACGAGAAGTCGACCTGGCCGTCGCCCAGCGAGCGGAATCGGCCGGCCCGCTCGACCCAGGGCTGGTAGCCGGAATAGACGCCCTGGCGGCCGCTCGGATTGAACTCCGCATCCTTGACGTGAAACATCTTGATGCGGTCGTGGTAGATGTCGATGAAGGCGAGGTAGTCGAGTTGCTGCAGCACGAAGTGGCTCGGGTCGTAGAGGATGTTCGCCCGCGGGTGGCCGTTCACCCGCTCCAGGAACATCTCGAAGGTGACGCCGTCGTGCAGGTCCTCGCCGGGATGGATCTCGTAGCAGACGTCGACCCCGACCTCGTCGAACGCGTTCAGGATCGGCAGCCAGCGCTCGGCCAGGGTGTCGAAGGCGGTCTCGATCAGGCCGGCCGGCCGCTGCGGCCAGGGGTAGACGTAGGGCCAGGCCAGCGCGCCGGAGAAGGTAGCGTGGTGGCGCAGGCCCAAGTGAGAGGAGGCGAGCGCCGCCTTGTGCAGCTGGTCGACGGCCCAGGCCTGGCGGGCGGCCGGGTTGCCGCGCACCTCCGGCGCGGCGAAACCGTCGAAGGCTTCGTCATAGGCTGGGTGAACGGCGACCAGCTGGCCCTGCAGGTGGGTCGACAGTTCGGTGACGACGATGCCGTGCTTGTCGAGCGTCGCCTGGACGTCCTCGCAGTAGGCGCGGCTCTCTGCGGCCTGGGCGAGGTCGAACAGGCGGTCGTCCCAGGACGGGATCTGCACCCCCTTGTAGCCCAGCCCGGCAGCCCAGGCGGCGATGGCATCGAGGCTGTTGAACGGCGCCTCGTCGCCGGCGAACTGCGCGAGAAATATTGCCGGACCCTGCAATGTCCGCATTGCTGCCTCCCTGGTTCCCTGTCATCCGCGATGCGGTCGTCTTTTATTTCACTAAGAAAAATAATATGAAAAATTTGACGTCGTCAAGCCTGTTCGCTACCGTCGTTCACCTCAGGGCTTTCTTCTATCTGTCTGATCTTGTTGCGTTTCTGGATGGAGGACGGCTCGGGCGCGGCGGCCTGGTTCATGCCGCGGCGCGAAAAGTCGAATGATTTTATTCGCTTAGTGTAGAAAATCGAGGCGCCGCCGCGCCGACGGCAACGAGAGATCGAGCGACGTGGAACGACCACTGCCCGGACGCTACCGGGTCCTCGACAGCATCCGCCGACATGGCCCCATCAGCCGGGTCGAGATCGCCGACGTCTCGGGCCTCAGTCCGTCCGCCGTCACCGCCGTGACCCGGGCCCTGCTGGCGGAAGGCTGGATCCGCGAACTGTCCGAGGGCGACGCCGACGGCGGCTACACGCGTGGCCGGCCGCGCGTGATGCTGGCGATCGAGCCGGGCGCGGCGAACGTCATTGGCGTGAAGCTGTCGCTGCACCAGATGAGCGTCGCCGTCACCGACTTCAGCGGCGACGTGCTGCATACGGTCAGCCTGCCGTTCAACGGCAGCCAGCCACCCGACATCGTCACCGACCTGATCGAGCTTGGCGTGCGGCGCTGTCTGAAGGAGGCGGACATCGCCGCCGGCCGGGTGCTGGGCCTGTGCGTCGCCATCCCGGGCTACATCAACCACGACGAAGGCCTGTGCTACTGGAGCCCGGTGTTCGACCGCAACGACGTCGCCCTCGGCGCCCTGCTGGGCGAACGCCTGCCGTTCGAGACCGCGATCGAGAACGACGCCAACATGGTCACCCTGGCCGAGCACTGGTTCGGCAAGGGCCGCAACCTGTCCAACTTCGCCGTGGTCACGGTCGAGCACGGCGTCGGCATGGGCCTGGTCACCCACGACCGGCTGTACCGCGGTGCCGCCGGCATCGGCCCGGAGTTCGGCCATGCCAAGGTCAGCTTCGACGGCCGGCCCTGCCGCTGCGGCCAGCTCGGCTGCGTCGAGGCCTATGCCAGCGACTACGCGATCCTGCGCGAGGTGCTGCCGCACTTCCGCCTCGACGCCTACGTCGCCGACCCGCGCGCCTACTACCCCGAGCTCGCCCGCATCACCGCCGAGGCCGAGGCCGGCAACAACGCCATCCGCGACGTCTTCGCCGAAGCCGGCCGGGTGCTCGGCCGGGCGATCGGCAACCTGGTGGCGACCCTGAACCCGCCGGCGATCATCGTTACCGGCGACGGCCTGCGCGCCGGGGAGATGATGTTCGGGCCCATGCAGGAAGAGGTGCGTCGGCTGCAGCTGCCGGGCAACCAGGTCGAGACCGAGATCATCCTGCACGGCTGGGGCGACGATGTCTGGGCCCGTGGCGCCGCCGCGCTGGTGTTGCAGGAAGTCTATTCGCGCAGCGACGGCGAGCCCGCCGCCCGCCAGCTCGGCGCCGCGCCGCTGGGCTAGGGGCAGGGTGGGCGGGTCTGAGACCCGCCCGCATGCCGCCTACAACAGCCCCAGCGAGCGGAAGCTGGCGTGGCTGCCCCGGCCGACCACCACGTGGTCGTGCACGATGATGCCCAGCGGGCTGGCCGCCTCGACCACCAGCTTGGTCATGTCGATGTCGGCGCGCGATGGTGTCGGGTCGCCCGAGGGGTGGTTGTGCAGCAGGATCAGCGCCGTCGCGCCGACCTCCAGGGCCCGCTTCACGACCTCGCGCGGATACACCGGGGTGTGGTCGACGGTGCCGCGCTGCTGCACCTCGTCGGCGATCAGCCGGTTCTTCTTGTCCAGGAACAGCACGCGGAACTGCTCGCTGCCCTCGCGTGCCATGTGCGCCTGGGCGTAGTCGATCAGCGCCTGCCACGAGCTGATCACCGGCTGCTTCGACAGCTCGGCCCGCGACAGCTTCAGCGCCGCCGCCTGCACCACCTTGAACTGGGCGACCGCGGCCTCGCTCTTCAGCCCGGCGGCACGCAGAGCCGTCGGTTCGGCGCTGAGCAGCGCGCCCAGGCTGCCGAAGTGATCCAGCAGGTGCTTGGCATCGGCCTTCACGTCGCGGCGGGGGTAGACGTTGAACAGCAGCAGTTCGACCAGCTCGTAGTCGTGCAGGGCCTCGGGGCCGCCCGCCAGAAACCGCTGCCTGAGGCGCTGCCGGTGGCCGTGGTAGTGGGGCTTCTCCGACACGTCCCGCGAGCCGCGGCTCAGAGCCAGTACTGCAGCACGAACTCGAACGGTCCCTCCGCGTTCACCAGGTCGACGCGCTGCAGCCGGATGCGATAGCCGTCCGGCGTCCGGCACAGGTGGTGGCGGTAGCTGCCGGCGAAGTGGCGCAGTTGATCGTTGCGGTACTCCGCCGCGTAGAATTTCGAGCGCGCGACCACGTCGCCCGACGTCCCGTCCTCGCTCTCGACGATCACGTTCGAGACCACGTGGCTGGTGCGGTTCGGCGGGTACTGGGACCAGGCGCTCGGGTGGCTGACCCGCTTGATCCTGACCCGCATCAAATAGAGGTCTTCATAGAAGATATTGGGCACGCCCTCGCCGGTGGTCTGCTCCGGCGAGGCCGGCATCCAGTAGCGACCGTCGTCGGTGAAGAGCGCCAGCCAGTCGTCCCAGCGCCGGGCATCCAGGACCTCTGCCTGGCGGTAGAGCAGCTGCTCCACCGCCCGCTGGGTGTCGACGCTGACGTCCGCGGCCGCGCCACCCATGCCGGCGGCGGCTGCTCTCGCCTCGCTCATGCTCAAGCCCCCGCCGCCATGTATTCCCGCCAGGCGCGGAACTGGTTGCGCATCGGCGCCTCGCTGAGCCCGGTGATCGAGGTGACGACGTCGTCGTGCACCGGGTCCTGGCCGGCATTGCGGTGAAAGCTGACCCAGTCCCCGCCCTCGGTGGCCAGGCCCTGGTGGGTCTTCCAGAAGTTGTGGAGGTCGTCGGCGTTGACCATGGTCGAGGGTGAGTTGACCAGGTAGTAGTAGTCGAGGGCGCGGCGGTAGATGGCTTCGGGCGCGCCCTTCAGGCGGAAATGCCAGATCTCCGTCAGCGTGCGGTCCGGTCCCAGCGGGCGCACCGCGCGAAGTTGCTGCAGCGGCGGCTGGACGGAAAGGCAGGGATAAACCAGCACGTGGTGAATGTTGACGCCGAGGATTTCCTCGGTGCGTTCCTTGCCGTAGTGCTCGTGCATCACCGCTTCGTATTCGAGCGTGTCCGGGTCCTGGGGCCTGAGGCCCATGTAGCCCTGCAGCACGCAATGGCCGTAGGGATGACCCAGGGTCTCGAGCGTGTCCCACTTCTCGGTCGGGGTCAGAAACGCGGAGAGATAGTGGTAGGACAGGGGCGGCAGCTCGCCTGTCTCCTCCTCGATCTCCTTTTCCACGTCGGCGGCGGCCTTGCCGGTGGAGGCGTGGGTGATCGAGGGGTGCAGGGCGTCGAGCTGGTTCTCCAGGAAGATCTTCCAGTTCGAGTTCTGGATCACCCGGAAGCAGTTGGGCACGATCTCCACCTCGCCCTCGGGTGCCCGGTTGCACATATCGTCGAACGCCGCCGCCGCGCCGCCGAGCCAGGATTTCAGATCCGGCCCGTCCTCGGCCAGGCTGGCGAAGACGAAGCCGCGATAGCTCTCGACCCGGGGCGCGGGCTTGATGCTGAAGTCCGGGCTGTCGAGGTTGAAGCGGGTATCGTCGTAGCCCTTCATCATCGGAATGGTCTTGATCTTGCCATTCAGGTGATAGCGCCAGGCATGATAGGAGCACATGAAGGAAGTGCCGGTGTTGCCGGCGCGGTCGCTGCACAGCATGGTGCCGCGGTGGGCGCAGCGGTTGAACAACACGTGAATGTCGCCGTTCTCGTCCCGCACCATGATCATCGGCTGCCGGCCGATCAAGGTGGTGCAGTAGTCACCGGTCGTCTTCAGCTGGGACTCGTGGCCGACGTAAATCCACGAGCGGTGGAAGATCTGGTTGATCTCGCGCTCGAAGATCGCCTCGTCCGTGTAGCAGGTCCGGTGCACACGGTCCGGCTCCACCAGCTTGTCGACGTCGAATGACAGGACGTCCGGCATCTGGGCCTCCCTTTGCCGATGGCTCGGGCCGTCTGCGCGGCCCCGAGGTGCCGGTCAGCTTATACCCATGAGCGGCGGAGGGCAGCCCTGCGTCTCTTGGCGGCAATCGCTCGTCGTCCGGCGACTCGAACACAACTCGTTCGACGTGGGTCCACGCCGGCGATCGGGGCGCCGCTCCGGGCGCCCGCTCAGGTGTCGTAGGGTGGCTGGTGCAGGCCGGCGGGGGAGGTGGTGAAGATCTCGACGCCGTCGGCCGTGACACCGATCGAATGCTCGTACTGGGCCGACAGCGACTTGTCGCGGGTGACCGCGGTCCAGCCGTCGTTCAGCAGCTTCACCTGCCAGGTGCCCAGGTTGATCATCGGCTCGATGGTGAAGAACATCCCTTCCTTCAGCTCCAGCCCGGTGCCCGGCTCGCCGTAGTGCAGGATGTTGGGCGCGTCGTGGAACACCTGGCCCAGGCCGTGGCCGCAGAAGTCGCGCACCACCGAGCAGCGCTCGCCCTCCGCGTAGGACTGGATCGCGTGGCCGATGTCGCCGAGCCGGGCGCCCGGCCTGACCGCGGCGATGCCGCGCATCATCGCTTCGTAGGTGATGTCGCACAGCCGCCGCGCCTTCAGCTTCGGCTTGCCGACAAAGAACATCCGGCTGGTGTCGCCGTGCCAGCCGTCGACGATCACGGTGACGTCGATGTTCAGCACGTCGCCGTCGCGCAGCACCCGGTCGCTGGGAATGCCGTGGCAGACCACGTGGTTGATCGAGGTGCAGATCGACTTTGGGAAACCGCGGTAGCCCAGCGGCGCCGGCACCGCGTCGTGGCCGACGATGTAGTCGTGGCACAGCTGGTCGAGCTCGCCGGTGGTCGCGCCGGGACGGACGTGCGGCACGATCATGTCGAGGCATTCGGCCGCCAGCCGGCCGGCGCGGCGCATGCCGTCGAAGTCCTCGGCGCCGTGCAGCTTGATCTGGCCGTTGTTTTCAGCCGGCGCTTCCCGCGCGGCGATGTAGCTCATCCGCAAGTGGTTCCCCTTAAAGGCTCGCCCGACCCGCCCCCAGGGGCCGGTCCGTCCGGCACCCGGTCAGCCGTCCAGGCGTAGAGAATGCGAGACTTCTATCCCGGCTGGGTTAATTTTACAGCAATAGCACACCGCCTCAACGCCGCGGGCTCGGGCCTCATCCAACGCCTGGTTGTAGGCCGGGTCGATGTCGGCGGCAACGGCGAAACGCGCACAGTCCTCGCGCTGCACCAGGTAGACCATCATGGCCCGGGCGCCCTGGTCGACCATGTCGGCCAGCTCGCCCAGGTGCTTGGTGCCGCGGGCGGTGACCGAGTCCGGGAACTCCGCAAGGCCGGCCTCGCGCTTCAGGTGCACGTTCTTCACTTCGACGTAGCACGGCGGCCGGTCGTCGGCTTCCAGCAGCAGATCGATGCGCGAGTTCCTGCCGTACTTCACCTCGCGGCGCAGGCTGTCGTAGCCGGCAAGCTCGGCAATGGCGCCGCCGGTCACGCCCTCGGCGACCAGGGCGTTGGGGTGGCTGGTGTTGATGCCGACCAGGCCGTCGCCGTCGCGGATCAGCTCCCAGGTGTACTTCAGCTTGCGTTTCGGGTTGTCGGCCGGCGACAGCCAGACCTCCGAACCCGGCGTGGTCAGGCCCAGCATCGAACCGGAGTTGGCGCAATGCGCCGTCACCTGGCCACCGTCGTCGAGCTCGACGTCGGCCATGAACCGCTTGTAGCGCTTGATCAGGCTGCCGCGCAGCAGGGGCGTGGTGAATTCCATGCCCGCTAGTTAAGCGCTCGCGGGGCCGAGCGCAATCGCTTCAGCCGCGGCCGTAGAGAACCTGCAGCCCCCCGGCCAGCAGCAGCATGACCACGCCGACCGCGTCGGCGACGACGATCCGGGTGACCGCACTGCCATAGCCGCCGGCCAGCTGGGCGATGACAATGAAGCCGGACATGCTGACGAAGCCGGCTGCGAAAGCCGGCAGGCGCCACGGCGGATGGAACGCCGCGGCCAGCAGCAAGAGGCCCAGGACGGCGAACAGCAGGGCCCGGTGGCGCAGCAGGATCAGCAGATCGGTCTGCCCGGGGTCGACGCCGTAGAGGGCCTGCAGCGCGCGAACCGAGATCGCGCCCGCGGCCGGAACCAGATGCAGCAGCCCGACCAGGGCCAGTGCGGCGGGCATCACCCAGGTGATCGGCATCTCCAGGCCCTCCAGCTTGCGGGGAACGGCAGCAGCCTCAGCTTCGCGGCCGTCGCCGGCGGCGGCAATTACGCCACAGGTCGTTGACGGCCAGCGGATGCTGGGACGGCGTTCGCCCGCGGTGCTATAACGTCTCTTTCGCCAACCGCAGCAAATCGTGAGCATGACAGAGGCGCCCAAGACCGTGACCGCGGCGGTCGTGATCATCGGCAACGAGATCCTGTCCGGCCGCACCAAGGACGAGAACATGGGCTTCCTGGCCGAGGCGCTGAACGAGGCCGGCGTGCAGCTGCGCGAGTGTCGCGTGGTCGCCGACGTCGAGGCCGAGATCGTCGAGGCCGTGAACGGCCTGCGGGCACGCTACGACTATGTCTTTACCACCGGGGGCATCGGCCCGACCCACGACGACATCACCGCCGACAGCATCGCCGCCGCCTTCGGCGTCGCCATCGACTACCACCCCGAAGCGGTGCGCATCCTCGAGCAGCACTACGCGCGCACGGGCGCGGAGCTGAACGAGGCCCGCATGCGCATGGCCCGCATCCCCGAGGGCGGCGAACTGGTGGAGAACCCGGTCAGCCGGGCGCCCGGTTTTCGCCTGGACAACGTGTTCGTGCTCGCCGGTGTGCCGGTGATCTGCCAGGCAATGTTCCACAGCCTGAAGCATCAGCTCGTCGGCGGCGACCCGGTGCGGTCGGTGGCGATCGCCGCCTACCTGGCCGAGGGCACCATGGCGCATGGCCTGGGGGCGATCCAGGAACGCCATCCCGCCGTCGATATCGGCTCCTACCCGTTCTACCGCGACGGCAAGTTCGGCAGCTCGATCGTCTGCCGCTCGCAGGATGTGCGCGAGCTCGGCGAGGTCGCCGACGAGGTGCGCGCGCTGATGCGCGGCCTGGGCGGCAGCCCGATCGAAGACGTCAACGACCCCGGCTGAGCCGGACCGTCGGGGCCGGACCGTGACCGCCGTCGTCGTCGAGGATAGCCGCCACTTCGCCATCGACCCGGTGCGCATGTGGCTGCTCAACGCCAACACCGACGTGTTCTCCGAAGCCATCGGCCAGGGCACGTATCGTTCGGTGGAGGAGGTGCAGGCCGACGGCACCGTGCTCAGGCGCTGTACCGGCGACAAGTTCGGGCCCTTCATCCAGGCCTGGACGGAAGCGGCGCCGGAGATCGTCTTCGCCCGCTACAACCGCCAGTTCCGCCGCATCGACCGCGGCCTGTTCGATCACGCCGACTATGTCGTGACCTTCACACCGGAGGACGGCGGCACGCGGCTCAGCGTGCGGGCTGAGATGTCGGCAACCAAGCCGCTTGGCGCTATCGCCATCGCGCTGGGCATCGTCCGCCGGATCCTGCGCGCGATCGTCGACAAGCACTTCCAGTCGGTCGAGCTCGGCCTGGACCAGGACGACGTCAGCATGGGGCTGTCGCTCGACCGATTGGAGGAGTTCGGTTTCCATGCTCCGGCCTTGAGCGAGCAGGCCGAGCGCCGCCTGGCCCAGGCGCGGGTGGCGCTGGCCGAGCGGTCGGGGATGCCGGAGCTGGGCGAACGGCTGATCGACTTCCTGGTGCGAGCCCCCAATGCTCTGCTGCACCGGATCCGGCCGTTGGAGATGGCCCGCGCCTGGAACGCCGATCCGCAGGCCGTTGTCGACCTGATGTTGTGCGCCAGCGCCGTTGGTCTCTTGTCGCTGCGCTGGGAGGTGCTCTGTCCGGGCTGTCGCAGCAGCAAGGACGGTGCCGACAACCTCTCCGGGCTGCCCGACCGGCTGCACTGCGGTTCCTGCAACATCGACTACGGACGGGATTTCTCCCGCAACGTCGAGCTGCTGTTCACCCCGGCGCCCTGGCTGCGGCCGCTGAACGACGAGGCCGCCTGCATGATGGGACCGTCCTCGGTGCCGCACATCGTCGTCCAGCGCGAGGTCGACGCCGGCCAGTCCCTGGTACTCGATCCGCCGCTGGCGCCGGGCGGCTACCGCCTGCGGACCGAGCAGCGCCCGGCCCAGCTCGAGCTGGACTGGAGCGGCGACGGCGGTTTCCCCGTCGTCGTCGCCGGCGCCGACAGCCTCGATGCCGGCGCCGCCGGTACCGAAGGCCGGCTGGTGCTGGAGAATACCAGCGACCAGCGCCTGACCATCATCGTCGAGGAACTGACTTGGCGGCGCGAAGCGCTGCGCGGCGACCAGGTGATCGCCAGCGCGGCGTTCCGCCGCTACTGCCCCGAGCAGCTGCTGCGACCGGGCGACGATGTCGAGATCGGCCACATCGCCCTGATGTTCACCGACATGAAGAGCTCGACCTCACGCTATGAGGCGATCGGCGATGCCGCCGCCTACAAGCTGGTGCGCGATCACTTTGCCTACCTGGAAGGGCTGGTCGAGGCCCACCACGGGGTCATCGTCAAGACCATGGGCGATGCCATCATGGCCGCCTTCAACGACGGCCAGGACGCGCTCGCCTGCGCCCTGGCGGCGCAGGCCGGGCTCGCCGGCTTCAACCGCGGCCGCGACGACGGTGGCGTGATCCTGAAGATCGGCGTGCACCAGGGCAGCTGCATCGCCGTCACCGCCGACGGCCATCTCGACTACTTCGGTTCTGTGGTCAACACCGCCGCCCGCCTGCAGGACGAAAGCCTGGGCGGCGACGTCGTGCTGTCGGGCCCGCTGCACGACGGCGTCGATCTGGACGCGGTCAGGGATGACGGCGCCGTCTATGACCTGGACCGGGAAAGGGCAGCCATCCGCGGCATCGAGGAACCGGTCGACTACTGGCGGCTGCGCCTGACCGACGCCTAGGTTGCGGGCCTGCCCGGGCCACGGCATGGTGCCGCCCGGGCCCGCTTGGCGGAATTGGTAGACGCACGGGACTTAAAATCCCGAGGCCGCGAGGCCGTCCCGGTTCGAGTCCGGGAGCGGGCACCAGCCTTCGCCCTGGCGGGCTACGGCTAGCAGGGCAGCCTTCGCGGTTGCGGGCTACGGTTGGCGGGCTAACCGGCGCCTGTGCCTCATTCAGGCTTGCGACCCAATGCGTACGCCATGAAGCAGTACCGGTGCAGCAGCGGCGCAAAAAGCTGCAGCACCAGCAGGGTTGCCCGCATCAGCATCGGCCGCGGTTCGAGCCAGGCGTAGATCGCGGGCGACATCTTCGCCACCGACGGCGGCGGGCACAGGCCGGTGGAGACCACCTCGAAGCCGGCCTCGGTCAGCGCGGCGGCGAGTTCCTCGGTGGTGAAGTAGTACTGGAAGAACGGGCGACCTGGCGCCGGTTCGCCGGCGCCGTACTGTTCGACCGAGGCGCGCCGGGCCATGGCGTCGTCGTAGGGCACGGTGACCAGGGCATGCCCGCCGGTCGCCAGCACCCGCTGGAACTCTTTCAACGCGGCGCCGGGGCCGGCCTCGTCGTGCTCGATCACGCCCCAGGAGATCACCCCGTCGACGGCGCCGTCGGGCAGGGGGATGTCCTGGATCGTGCCGGCCAGCCAGTCGTCCTCCGGGTAACGCTGGCGCAGGCGGTCGAGCAGGGCCGGGGCATAGTCCAGGCCGACCGGGCGGTAGCCGCGCTGTTTGAGGAAGCCGACCCACTCGCCGTTGCCGCAACCGGCGTCGAGGATCCGCCCGCCCGGTTTGAAGTGGCGGCGGATCAGCCGGTAGCGGATGTCGACGAAGCGCCAGATCAGCTCGCGCAGGCGCAGCCGGCGCGGCTCGGCCGCGAACACCTGCTGCCACAGCTCCGGCGTACTGGCGGTGTCGCCGGCGTCATCGGCGGTGAGATGGGACTCCTTATACATAGGGGGGTCGTTTAGTAGCAGGTGGGCCAGTAGGCCAGCGGTTTGTGCGTGCCCCAGGCCGGCACCGGCACCCGCAGGCGGTCGAGATGACCAGCCAACCAGGCGCGGCTGTCGGCCGGATCGATGATCTCGTCGACCGCCATCACCCCAGCCGCGCCCTGCGGCCCGGTGTCGCGGGTCCACGCCTCGACCAGGCGGGCATGCTCTGCCTCCACCTCGGCCGGGTCCAGGTCCTGCAGGCGGCCGCCGTGCACGACGTTCACGCCGACCTGCGGGTCCATGAAGCTGATCTCCGCCGCCGGCCAGGCGGCCAGCGCGTGGCTGCCCATGCTGCTGCCACCGAGGCTGAAGTAGGCCAGGCCGAAGGCCTTGCGCATGACGATGGTGAGGCGCGGCACCTCGCACAGCGACAGCGCCTCGAGGAAGCGGATGGCCCGGGCCAGCAGGTTGTTGTGCTCGACCTGGCGGCCGACCATGAAACCGGGGGTGTCCATCAGGAACACCAGCGGCAGGTTGTAGGCATCGCACAGACAGAGAAAGGCGGTGGCCTTGTCGCAGGCCTCCGGCGACAGCGCCCCGGCATACTGCATCGGCTGCGAGGCGACGAAGCCGACGCTGCGTCCGGCAATGCGGCCGAAGGCGGTCACCAGGCTGCGGCCATAGCCGGCCTTCAGTTCCAGCACCTCGCGATCGTCGCTGAGGTGACGCAGCACATGGCGCACGTCATAGGCGCGCGTGCGCCGGGTCGGCACGATGTCGTAGAGCCGCTCGTCGCGGCCGACGTTGCCGTCCCAGGCCAGCCGGGCCGGCTCCTCCCAGCAGTTCTGCGGCAGGTAGCCGAGCAGGGTGCGCACCTGGGCGATGGCCTCGTCCTCGGTCTCGGCGATCAGGTCGATCTGTCCGGTCAACTGGCCGTGCACGTCGACCCCGCCGAGTTCTTCAAGGCCGATCCGCTCGCCCGTTGCGACCTCGATCACCCTTGGGCTGGTCACCGCCAGGCAACTGCCCCGGACCTGGATCACCAGGTCGGAGAAAGCTGACTGGAAGGACGAGCCGCCGAACGACTCGCCGCAGATGATGCTGACCATCGGTGCTGCCCGGTTGCGCCGGCCGGACGCCAGGTCGGGCGCGACCTCGACGAAGCCTTCGCTGCCCAGGGTGTCCGGTATGCGGCCGCCGCCGGTCTCGCCAAAGTAGACGATGGGATGGCCGTCCTTGTGCGCGGTGTCGAAAATGCGGTGCAGCCGGCGGCCGCCGACCAGCGACGAGGAGGCGCGCTTGACGGTAATGTCGTCGCCGGCGACGGCAACCGGGCGGCCGTCGATCCGGCCCAGGCCGCCGACCTTGCCGTCACCGGGCGTGTCGTCGCGATCCTCGGCGCGGGCCGAACGGGCGAAGGTGCCGATCTCCATGAAGCTGCCGGGGTCGAGCAGCCGGTCGATGCGTTCGCGGATCGTCAGGCGGCCGGCGGCATGGATCCGGGCGACCTTGTCGGCGCCGCCGAGGTGCTCGCGGATCTGCGCCGCCTGCGCGCGCAGGCGCGCGGCATGCTCTTCTTGCTCCATGGTTCTCCCCCGTGGCCGGGCCGCCGCCGCCGGCCCGCGTGCCGTCCGTTCAGGTCCGGTTCAGCGCCTGGTCCAGGTCCTGGATGATGTCGTCGGCCGACTCGATGCCGATCGACAGCCTGATCACGTCGTCGCCCGCGCCGGCCGCCTCGCGCTGCTCGTCGGTGAGTTGTCGGTGCGTGGTCGAGGCGGGGTGGAGGATCAGGCTGCGGGTGTCGCCGACGTTGGCCAGGTGCGAGAGCAGGTTGACGTTGTTGACGACGCTCATGCCGGCGTCGTAGCCGCCCTCGACGCCGAAGGTGAAGACGCTGCCTGCGCCCTTGGGCAGGTACTTCCGTGCCAGGGCGCGATAGGGGCTGGAGTCCAGGCCGGCATAGGAGACCCAGGCGACGCGCGGATGCGCCTCCAGGAAGCGGGCCACGGCGAGCGCGTTGGCGCAGTGCTTGTCCATCCTCAGCGGCAACGTCTCCACGCCCTGGAGGAGCTGCCAGGCGGCGGTCGCCGACAGGGTCGGACCGTAGTCGCGCAGGCCGACCGCGCGGACCTTCATGGTGAAGCCGAAGTCGCCGAAGGTCTCGGCGAAGGTCAGGCCGTGATAGGCCGGATCGGGCTGGGTCAGGGCGCCGAAGCGGTCATTCTGGTACCAGTCGAATTGGCCCGACTCGACGATCACCCCGCCCATGGTGCTGCCGTGGCCGCCGATGAACTTGGTGGTGGAATGGATGACGATGTCGGCGCCCCACTCGAACGGCCGGCACAGGTAGGGCGTGGCCAGGGTGTTGTCGACGATCAGCGGTACGCCGAACTCGCGGGCGATTGCGGCGATCGCCTCGATGTCGAGCACGACGCCGCCGGGATTGGCCAGGGCCTCGCAGAAGATGAACTTGACCTTGTCGGTCATCGCCGCGCGGATGCTGTCCGGTTCGCGCATGTCGACGAAGTGGCAGGTCCAGCCGAGCTTGGGATAGGAGACGCCGAACTGCGTCACCGAGCCGCCGTAAAGGTGCTTGGAGGCGATGAACTCGTCGCCGGCGTCGAGCAGGCTGACGGCGGTGAGGAACTGGGCGGCATGGCCGGAGGCGCAGGCGACGGCGCCGCGGCCGTTCTCCAGGGCGCAGACGCGTTCCTCCAGCACCGATACCGTCGGATTGGTCAGGCGCGAGTAGATGAAGCCGAAAGTCTGCAGGTTGAACAGCTCGGCCGCGTGGTCGGCGTCGTCGAACACGTAGGAGGTGGTCTGGTAGATCGGCGTCGAGCGGGCACCGGTCACCGGGTCCGGGCGGGCGCCGGCGTGAATCGCCAGGGTGTCGAAGCCGTAGTCCTGCTGCTCTTTGTCCGGCGCGCTTGCGGCCGGCGTGCCGGGCGTCGATTCAGCGGTGCTCATGATGCGCGTGGTGACCTCAGCGGCTTGGCGGTGATGATGCCGGTGTTGACGCCGCACCAGCCGAGCTCGCCCGACAGGCGGCCGTACTCGATCTTCGGGCAGCGGTTCATGATCACGGTCAGGCCGGCGGCCTCGGCCTTGCGGCAGGCGTCGTCGTTGCGCACGCCCAGCTGCATCCACACCACCTCGATCCCCTTGTCGGCCGCGCAGGCGATGGTCTCGTCGATCACGCCGGCGGCCGCCGCGGAACTGCGGAAGATGTCGACCATCTCGAACCGCGCCGGGACCTCGGCCAGGCTGGCGTAGACCGTCTCGCCGAGGATCTCGCTGCCGGCCCGGCCCGGGTTCACCGGAATTACCCGGTAGCCCTTTTTCTGCAGGTACTTCATGGCGAAGTAGCTTGGCCGTTTCCAGTCGCCGCTGGCGCCGACCATGGCGATGGTCCGCACGCGCGAGAGGATGCCGCGCAGCAGGGCGTCGGAATAGTGCGCGTGGTCGGGCAGGGGGGCGGCGTCCTCTGCCGCCGCGCTGCTCTCTGCAGCCTGTGCTTGCGCCATGGCCGTCCGTCCTCCCGGTCTCGCTTGCCTATCGGTCTTGCCAGACCGGGTCGCGCTTGTCGATGAAGGCGGCAATGCCCTCCTCGGCGTCGCGCGCCAGCAGGTTCTCGACCATCACCTCCGAGGCATGGGCGTAGGCATCGTCGAGGCCCATCTCGAGCTGACGGTAGAACGCCTCCTTGCCGATCTTCACCGTGTGGCTCGACTTGGCGGCGATCTTGCCGGCGAGGTCGAGGGCCGCCTGGGCGAGGTCGGCGCCGGGGACGTGACGGTTGATCAGGCCGAAGCGGGTCGCCGTCGCCGCGTCCATCATCTCGCCCGTGAGCAGCATCTCCATCGCATGCTTGCGCGAGACGTTGCGACTGAGCGCCACCATGGGTGTGGAGCAGAACAGGCCGATGTTCACGCCGGGTGTGGCGAAACGGGCGTCGTCGGCGGCGACCGCCAGGTCGCAGCTCGCCACTAGTTGGCAGCCGGCGGCGGTGGCGACGCCGTGCACCTGGGCGATCACCGGCTTGGGCGAGCGCACCACCGTGGTCATCAGCGTCGAGCACTGGCGCATCAGTGCCCGGCGCGCCTCGGTGTCGGCGAGGGCGCGCACCTCCTTCAGGTCGTGGCCGGCACAAAAGCCGCGGCCGGCCCCCTGGAGGATCACCACCCGGGCCCCGGCCTCGTCGCGGATGGCGTCGAACTCGCCCTGCAGCTCGCGCATCAGCGCCGAGGACAGGCTGTTGAATGCGGCCGGGCGGTTCAAGGTCAGGCGGACGACGCCGCCGTCCAGATCCTCGCGCAGCAGGATCGCCTCGTCGGCGACCGGTTGCTCTGCCTGTGACATGCTCTCGACCCTCCTGGCGGGGTGGCTGCGACGGCCCCGCGGGACCTGCCCAAGACTATACAGAATTCACCGAAAACGAGCCGGCTTTCCGCGTTTGCCCTCCCATTTATCTGTGATATAGAGGGCCGCCTTTTTACAGGGGCGTCGGCTCCGCCGTAAGCGGGCGTGGCGGAACTGGTAGACGCGCCAGGTTTAGGTCCTGGTGACTTTGAGTCGTGGGGGTTCGAGTCCCTCCGCCCGCACCACCGGGGCTGGCCGCAACCGCAAGGCGCCATACGCCGTCGCCGACCGTCGCCGCCGCCGTCCACTAAGTCAGCAGCATATCCGAGGCAGTCACACTCATGCAGGTCACCGAAACCCTGTCGGAAGGCTTGAAGCGCGAATTCAAGGTCACCGTCCCCGCCGATGCCATGGAAGGCCGGCTCGCCAACCGCCTGACCGAAATCGGCCAGAACCTGCAGATGCCGGGCTTCCGCCCGGGCAAGGCGCCGATGACGCTGCTGCGCAAGACCTATGGCCGCAGCGTTCTCGGCGAGGTGCTGGAGCAGACGGTCAACGAGACCACGACCCAGGCGCTGGAGCAGCAGGAGCTGACCCCGGCGATGCAGCCCAAGATCGAGATCACCAAGTTCGACGAAGGCTCGGACCTGGAGTTCACGCTGTCGGTCGAACTGATGCCGGAGATCGAGCCGATCGATTTCGCCGGCGTGAAGCTGGACCGGCTCAGCGTCGAGCTCGATGACGATCAGGTCGAGGAACGGGTGAAGCAGCTGGCCGAGCAGTACAAGGCGCATGAGGACGCCGCCGACGGGCAGGCGGCGCAGGACGGCGACACCCTGGTGATCGACTTCGTCGGTCGCATCGACGGCGAACCGTTCGAAGGCGGCAGTGCCGAAGAGTTCAGCCTGGAGCTCGGCTCGGGTTCGTTCATTCCCGGCTTCGAGGATCAACTGCTCGGCGCCAAGAAGGACGAGACGCGCACCGTCAAGGTGGACTTCCCCGAGGACTACGGGGTCGACGAGCTCAAGGGCAAGGCGGCCGAGTTCGAGGTCACGGTGAAGGGCGTGAAGATCCCGCTGCCGACGGCGATCGATGACAGCCTGGCCGAGAAGCTCGGCCTGGAGAACCTGGACGCGCTGAAGCAGGCGGTGCGCGAGCAGACCGAGCGCGAGTTCGGCGAGGTCACGCGGGCCCGCCTGAAGCGCGGCCTGCTCGACGTGCTGGCCGACCAGCACAGCTTCGAAGTGCCGCCGGGCATGGTCGACATGGAGTTCGAGCAGATCTGGGAGCAGGTGACGCGCGACCTGGAGCGCCAGGAGAAGACGGTCGCCGATCTGGACAAGCCGGAGGACGAGGCCAAGGCCGAATACCGGGGTATCGCCGAGCGCCGCGTCCGGCTCGGTCTGCTGCTGTCCGAAGTCGGCCGCCGCAACAACCTCGAGGTGAGCCAGGACGAAGTGAATCGGGCGATCGCCGAGCAGGCCTCGCGGTTCCCGGGCCAGGAACGCCAGGTTTTCGAGTTCTACCAGAACAACCCGGAGATGCGGGCCCAGCTGCAGGCGCCGTTAATGGAAGACAAAGTCGTCGACTTCATAGTGGAGATGGCCGACGTCAGCGACCGCAAGGTCAGCGTCGACGAGTTGATGCGCGATCCCGACGAAGAAGAAGAGGCAGACCAGGGCGGCGACGACAAGTCCTGAGGCGTGGCATCCGCGGGCAACGGATTGCCGGCGGGACACGGCGCCGGCGGCACCAGGCGTTGATCGTCACCGGAGCGTCACCACATCCATTAAGAGGTCGGTCCGCCGCCGCTTCGCAGCCGGGGCGCGGCAACCATAGGCAAAGGTGAAATGAGCGAACCCCACGACGTCTACATGAACACCCTCGTCCCCATGGTCGTCGAGCAGACCAACCGGGGCGAACGCGCCTACGACATTTACTCGCGCCTGTTGAAGGAGCGGATCATCTTCGTCGTCGGGCCGATCAACGATGCCGTCGCCAGTCTGGTCACGGCGCAGCTGCTGTTCCTGGAAGCGGAGAACCCGCGCAAGGATGTCGCCCTCTACATCAACTCGCCCGGCGGCATCGTCACCTCCGGCCTGGCGATCTACGACACCATGCAGTACATCCGCCCCGACGTGGCCACTTTGTGCACCGGCCAGGCCGCCTCGATGGGGTCGCTGCTGCTGGCCGCCGGCACCGCCGGCAAGCGCCTGGCGCTGCCGAACTCGCGGATCATGGTCCACCAGCCGTCAGGCGGCTTCCAGGGCCAGGCCACGGACATCGAGATTCATGCCCGGGAGATCCTGGAACTCAGGGCCCGGCTGAACCAGATCTACGTTAACCATACCGGTCAGAAGATCGAGCTGATCGAGGAGCACATGGAGCGCGACACCTTCTTCACCGCCGACAAGGCGAAGGAGTTCGGCATCATCGACGATGTCGTCGTGCACCGCTCACAGATGGAAGAAGCCACCGACGCTGCTACTTCCGCGGATAGCGGCGGCAGCCAAGGGACCGAGGAATAGGCTTTGGTAAACACTGCTAAGTTCCTTTAACGAAATATTGATCGCCGTTGCCCTATCGTGCTCGTATATCCCTCGTGAGGTTGATTCGGCAGCCAACGCGGGTCGAGCCGGCTGCCGAAGCAGCGCCACCAGGGGCGTTGGTTGTCGCTTCCAGGCAATCAGCCTAGTATGCCGCGGCGTCGATTAGTACGGGATCTCTCATGACCAAGCTCAGTGGCGGCGACTCGAAGAACACGCTGTACTGCTCGTTTTGCGGCAAGAGCCAGCACGAGGTGCGCAAGCTCATTGCCGGGCCCACCGTGTTCATCTGCGATGAGTGCGTCGAACTCTGCATGGACATCATCCGCGAGGAGAACAAGTCCTCGCTGGTGAAGACGGGCGACGGGGTGCCGTCGCCGCAGGAGATCTGCCGCGTCCTCGATGACTACGTGATCGGCCAGGACTACGCCAAGCGGGTGCTGTCGGTGGCCGTGCACAATCACTACAAGCGGCTCAACCACGGCACCAAGAGCAACGACGTCGAGATCGCCAAGTCGAACATCCTGCTGATTGGCCCGACCGGCTGCGGCAAGACGCTGCTGGCGCAGACGCTCGCCCGGATCATCGACGTGCCGTTCACCATGGCCGACGCGACGACCCTGACCGAGGCCGGTTACGTCGGCGAAGACGTCGAGAACATCATCCTCAAGCTGCTGCAGGCTGCCGATTACAACGTCGAGCGGGCCCAGCGCGGCATCGTCTACATCGACGAGGTCGACAAGATCTCGCGTAAGTCCGACAACCCCTCGATCACCCGCGACGTGTCGGGCGAGGGCGTGCAGCAGGCCCTGCTGAAGATCATGGAGGGGACGATCGCCAGCGTGCCGCCGCAGGGCGGACGCAAGCATCCCCAGCAGGAGTTTCTGCAGGTCGACACCACCAACATCCTGTTCATCTGCGGCGGCGCCTTCGCCGGCCTGGAGAAGCTGATCTCCGGGCGCGGCAAGACCACGTCGATCGGCTTCGGCGCCGACGTGCGCTCGCCCGACGACCGCCAGACCGGCGAGATCCTGCGCGCCGTCGAGCCCGAGGATCTGCTGAAGTTCGGTCTGATTCCCGAGTTCGTCGGCCGGCTGCCGGTGGTGGCGACGCTGGAAGACCTCGACGAGGAGGCCCTGGTCGAGATCCTGACCCGGCCGAAGAACGCCCTGGTCAAGCAGTACCAGCGGCTGTTCGAGATGGAGAACGCCAAGCTCTCCTTTGCCGATGACGCGCTGCGGGCGATTGCCCGCAAGGCCATTGCCCGCAAGACGGGTGCGCGCGGCCTCAGGTCCATCATGGAAAGCATCCTGCTCGACACCATGTTCGAGCTGCCGTCGATGGAGAACGCCGAGGAGGTCGTCATCAACGGCGAGGTCGTCGAGGGCCGCGCCCAGCCGCTTTTCGCATTCTCCGAGCGCCGCGAAGACGTAGGCACCGGCGCCTGAGACCTTGACCTGGGGGGACCGCGCGGCCACCTAAGTGGCATCGCGTCGCGCGGCTTGGTCAATTCTGAGTACGACTGGCTGTCGTGGCGCCGTTCCATGAAGGTGTAAGATGAGCAATATCGTCCAAGTCGCGACTTATCCCGTACTTCCGCTCCGGGACATCGTCGTCTTTCCGCACATGATCGTGCCGCTGTTCGTCGGCCGAGAGAAGTCGGTGCGGGCGTTGGAAGACGTCATGAAGGACGACAAGCAGATCCTGCTGGTGACCCAGAAGAACGCCAGCGAAGACGACCCCAAGGCCGATGACATCTATGAAGTCGGCACCGTCGCGTCGGTGCTGCAGCTGCTGAAGCTGCCGGACGGCACCGTGAAGGTGCTGGTCGAGGGCGGTTATCGCGCGCGCAACCGCGGCTATACCGAGAACGAAGAGTTCTTCGAGGCGCACGCCCAGGCGGTCGAGGCGCCGGAAACGTCGGGCGACGAGATCGAGGCGCTGGCCCGGTCCGTGGTCAATCAGTTCGAGCAGTACGTCAAGCTCAACCGGAAGATCCCGCCGGAGGTGCTGGTTTCGGTTAACCAGATCGAGGAGGCCGGCAAGCTGGCCGACACCGTGGCCTCGCACCTGGCGCTGAAGATCCCGGAGAAGCAGGAGCTGCTGGAGATCGAGCCGGCGCAGGAGCGCCTGGAGCGGGTCTACTCGCTGATGGAGGCGGAGATCGGCGTGATGCAGGTCGAGCGGAAGATCCGCAGCCGCGTCAAGCGCCAGATGGAGAAGACCCAGCGCGAGTACTATCTCAACGAGCAGCTCAAGGCGATCCAGAAGGAGCTTGGCGAGGGCGAGGACGGCCGCGACGAGCTGCAGGAGCTGGAAGAGAAGATCCAGAACACCAAGCTCTCCAAGGAGGCCCGGGAAAAGGCCACGGCTGAGCTGAAGAAGCTGCGCAACATGAGCCCGATGTCAGCCGAGGCGACGGTGGTGCGCAACTACCTCGACTGGATGCTGACGATCCCGTGGCACAAGCGTTCGCGGATCAAGAAGGACCTGTCCCACGCGGAGAAGATCCTCGAGGCCGATCACTATGGCCTGGAGAAGGTCAAGGAACGGATCCTCGAGTACCTCGCCGTGCAGCAGCGCACGAACAAGGTCAAGGGCCCGATCCTGTGCCTGGTCGGCCCGCCCGGCGTCGGCAAGACCTCGCTGGGCAAGTCGATCGCCCGGGCGACGGGGCGCGAGTTCGTGCGCATGTCGCTGGGCGGCGTGCGCGACGAGGCGGAGATCCGCGGCCACCGGCGGACCTACATCGGCTCCATGCCGGGCAAGGTCATCCAGGGCATGAAGAAGGCGAAGAAGAGCAATCCGCTCTTCCTGCTCGACGAAGTCGACAAGATGGGCGCCGACTTCCGCGGCGACCCGGCCTCAGCGTTGCTCGAGGTCCTCGACCCGGAGCAGAACAGCACCTTCAACGACCATTACCTGGAGGTCGACTACGACCTCTCGGACGTCATGTTCGTGACCACCGCCAACACCCTGCGGATGCCGCAGCCGCTGCTCGACCGCATGGAGGTGATCCGCATCTCCGGCTACACCGAGGACGAGAAGGTGGAGATCGCCAACCGCCATCTGCTGCCCAAGCAGCTCAAGGCGAACGGCTTGAAGGCGGACGAGTGGTCGATCTCAGACGGCGCCATGCGCGACCTGATCCGCTACTACACGCGCGAGGCCGGGGTGCGTAACCTCGAGCGCGAGATCGCCAACCTGCTGCGCAAGGCGGTGCGCGAGATCGTGCAGAAGAAGGCCGGGCCGGTGCGCGTCACCCGGCGCAACCTCGAGCAGTACGCCGGCGTGCGCAAGTTCCGCTTCGGCGAGATCGAGGCCGAGGACACCCTCGGCGTGGTCACGGGGCTGGCCTGGACCGAGGTCGGCGGCGAGCTGCTGACCATCGAATCGGTCGTGCTGCCGGGCAAGGGCTCCATCAAGTACACCGGCAAGCTCGGCGACGTGATGCAGGAATCGATTCAAGCCGCCGCGAGCTATGTGCGCTCGAGGTCGATCGACTTCGGCATCAAGCCGACGATCTTCGAGAAGCGCGACATTCATGTCCACGTGCCCGAAGGCGCAACGCCCAAGGACGGTCCGTCGGCCGGCGTCGCCATGTGCACGTCGATCGTCTCGACCCTGACGCGCATTCCGGTACGTCGCGACATCGCCATGACCGGCGAGATCACCCTGCGCGGTCGCGTTCTGCCGATCGGCGGCCTGAAGGAGAAGCTGCTGGCGGCCCTGCGCGGCGGGATCAAAACCGTGCTGATTCCCAAGGAGAACGAGAAGGACCTGGCGGAGATCCCGGACAACGTGAAGCGCGGCCTCGAGATCATTGCCGTCAACAGCGTCGACGAAGTGGTCGAGCATGCACTGGTCACACGACCGGTCCCGATCGCTTGGGCCGACGACGAAGACGACGACGAAAAGAAAGTCTCGGAGAGCAAGGACCAGGAGAGTCTGGTCACGCACTAATCATCGCCTTCGGCCTGTGACAACGGCCGGCTTTGTTAGGGAAACCGGGCTTTGCCCGGTTTTTCTCTTTGACCGTCTGTGACGCCCTGCCTACACTCGATCGCTGTTTGGTTGACGTTTTGGTCTAGATCAGCGTCACATCTCCATTATTCACCGGATAGTGGTTGACAGGGGGCTCATGTGAATAAGAACGATCTGATTTCCGTGGTTGCCGATGCGTCAGGCTTGTCCAAAGCCGACTCAGGCAAGGCGGTGGAAGCTGTATTCGCTTGCATTACTGATGCGCTGAAGGGTGGCGGCGAGGTGCGCGTCACCGGTTTCGGGACCTTCACGGTCACCACGCGCAAGGCAAGCACCGGGCGCAATCCGCGGACCGGCGAGACCATCCAGATCCCTGAGACCCGCCAGCCCAAGTTCAAGGCCGGCAAGACCCTCAAGGACTCCGTGAACAACTGAGCCGTCTCCACCGGGAGACCAGCGACAGAACTCAGGCTGGGTGCATTGCATCCGGCCTTTTCGCGCCAGCATGCGGTCGCCTTGCGCGCCTCTGGGCGCAGTTGGGGCAGATTGCCTTGCCGACGGAATTCCGGCATGGTCCGCCGCCTCCGGGCGGTTAGCTCAGCTGGCAGAGCGTCTCGTTTACACCGAGAAGGTCGGCAGTTCGATCCTGTCACCGCCCACCACCCTTCGCGCTTCGAACTGCCGACGCCAGGCCATCTGCAGCGTGTGGCGCGAAGTCGCGGCCTGCAGGGCCATGGTCTTGTCGCCTGGTTAACCGCGGTTAACCGTGCCTGCGACGAGGTGGCAGGAGTCCCGGCGTTAACCGGCGCTTAATCTCCAGCATGCAGAATCGTCAATAGCGCGACGAAAGGGTTCGTCCGCGAAAAGGCAAACCGCCGGCGACGGCGGGACGCAAAGCCACCGGTCCAGGATCCGCCCGAACAGCCGGGCGCCTTGGATAGCGGGGCCGCCGAAAGGAGATGCGCAATGAACGTCGAAGCCAGTGCGGGCGCGGCCCGTGAAGTGTTTCAACGTCAAGAGCAGCAGCAGGCCCGGACCGTAGAGCCGAAAGCCAAGGCAGACGAGGAGGGGCGTGAGAAGTCCCAGCTCGCCGCCGCACCCAAACATTCCAACGACGACGCGGCGGCGGTGCGCAAGGCGGATCCGGGTCCCGACAGCGGCCGCAAGGTCGACATATCCGTTTAGCCAACGACCGCGTGCCGGCGATCTGCCGGCCGCGGCTGCGGCGAAGGTACCGTGTGTAGTTCCGGCCGACGGCCGTTGCCGTCGCCGGGTTCGTCCTGTGTGAAAGCCATGTCGCGCATCCTGCCCCTCCTGGCCATGCTGATTCTCCTTGCCGGGCCGGTTTGCGCTGCGCCATCCGACACGCCGGCACAGGACGACGCCACGGCGAATGCGGATCAGGCCCTGGACCTGGTCAGCGGCGAGAGCTATCTGGCCCTGCCGGAGTACGACCGGCAGATGTATGTCGCCGGCCTCAACGACGCCTACCTGTGGAGCTATGCCGGCGGCTTCGAACGCATGCGCTGGATCGCGACCTGCGTCGACGGCCGCAGTGCCCGCCAGCTGTCGGCCATGTTCAGCAAGTGGCTGGACGACAATCCGGAACGATGGCACGAGCCGGCGGCCAAGCTGTTTCCCTTTGCCATGTTCGATTTCTGCCGCGACGAGGACTGACGCGGCAACCAGCTTGACACCCGCAGGGGTGCCATGTAGATGGAGCGCTCGCCCGCTCTAGGGGGGGTGTAGCTCAGCTGGTTAGAGCGCTGGCCTGTCACGCCAGAGGTCGCGGGTTCGAGTCCCGTCACTCCCGCCATTCCCACCGACAATGATCGCGTCTGCCACGGCCCGACCGCGGGCCGGCCGCTGTCGCCTGCCAGCTTGCACGGGTGCGCCTGAACGCCAGCTTTCTGATCACCGGGGAACATTGCAGCGGCGGAAATTAGCGGCTATACGGAGGCCGGCGAAACCGTCGCTGTTTGGGGCAGCGCGACTGGGGTGCGCACCATGGACGAACTGCTTCGCGAGTACCTGCCGATCCTCCTGTTCTTCGGCATTGCCGTCGGGCTGGCCGTGGTGATCGTGGTGGCCTCGATGGTCATCGCCCGCCAACATCCCGATCCGGAGAAGCTGTCCGCCTACGAGTGCGGTTTCGAGGCGTTCGGCGAAGCCCGCAACCAGTTCGACGTGCGCTTCTACCTCGTCGCCATCCTGTTCATCATCTTCGATCTCGAGGTGGCATTCCTGTTTCCGTGGGCCGTCTCGCTCGGGGCGATCGGCGTGTTCGGCTTCTGGTCGATGATGGTGTTCCTGGGCATTCTCACCATCGGCTTCATCTATGAATGGAAGAAGGGGGCGCTGGAATGGGAATAGAGGCGCCTCAGACCGGCACGGATTTCACCGACGCCGCCGCGTTCAAGGACTTCTCGGCCGAGCTCGCCGACAAGGGTTTCGTCGTCGGCCAGCTCGACAAGCTGGTCAACTGGGCGCGTACCGGGTCGTTGTGGCCGATGACGTTCGGTCTGGCCTGCTGCGCGGTGGAGATGATCCACGCCTACATGCCGCGCTATGACCTGGACCGTTTCGGCGTCGTCCCGCGCGCCTCGCCGCGGCAGTCGGACGTGATGATCGTCGCCGGCACGCTGACCAACAAGATGGCGCCGGCGCTGCGCAAGGTCTACGACCAGATGGCCGAGCCGCGCTACGTGATCTCCATGGGCAGCTGCGCGAACGGCGGCGGCTACTATCACTACTCCTATTCCGTCGTGCGCGGTTGCGACCGCGTCGTGCCGGTGGACATCTATGTCCCCGGTTGTCCCCCCACGGCCGAGGCGCTCGTCTACGGCATCCTCCAGCTGCAGAAGAAGATCAAGCGGACCGGGACTTTCCTCCGCTAGACGCAAACCGGGCGAGATACGGGAGCAGGCATGGCCGACGACCAGGCGCTCAGAGAACTTGGCGAGTACATCGCCGCGCAGCAGCCGCAGGCGGTCATCTCTTCCGAGGTTGCGCATAACGAGCTCATGCTGGTGGCGCATGGCGAGCACATCGTGTCGTTGTTGAGCTTCCTGCGCGACGACCAGCAGTGTCTGTTCAAGGTGCTGGTGGATATCTGCGGCGTCGACTACCCCGAACGTGCCGCCCGCTTCGACGTCGTCTACAACCTGCTCAGCCTGCGCCACAACCAGCGGGTCAGGATCAAGGTGGCGACAGATGAAGCCACGCCGGTGCCCAGCGTCGACGGTGTGTTCAGCTCGGCCGGCTGGTTCGAGCGCGAGACCTGGGATCTCTATGGCGTGATGTTCACCGAGCATCCCGATCTGCGCCGGCTCCTGACGGACTACGGTTTCGAAGGACATCCGCTGCGCAAGGACTTCCCGCTCACCGGCTACGTCGAGGTGCGCTACGACGACGAGCAGAAGCGGGTGGTGTACGAGCCCGTGTCGCTGCCGCAGGAGTTCCGCCGCTTCGACTTCATGAGCCCGTGGGAGGGCGCCGAGTACATCCTGCCCGGCGATGAGAAGGCGACGGGGGCGGAGTAGCGGCGATGGCCGAAGTCGATATCAAGAACCTGACGTTCAATTTCGGGCCGCAGCATCCGGGCGCGCACGGCGTGTTGCGGCTGGTGGTCGAGATGGACGGCGAGGTGGTCGAGCGTTGCGATCCGCACATCGGCCTGCTGCACCGCGGTACCGAGAAGCTGATCGAATACAAGACCTACCTGCAGGCGGTGCCGTACTTCGACCGGCTCGACTATGTCGCGCCGATGAACCAGGAACACGCCTTCGCCCTGGCGACGGAGAAGCTGCTGGGCATCGACGTGCCGCCGCGCGGCCAGGCCATCCGGGTGATCTTCGCCGAGGTCGGCCGGCTGCTGAACCACCTGCTCAATGTCACCACGTGGGCTATCGACGTCGGCGCCATCACCCCCAGTCTGTGGGGGTTCGAAGAGCGCGAACTGCTGATGGAGTTCTACGAGCGGGTCTCCGGCGCCCGTCTGCATGCCGCCTACTATCGGCCCGGCGGCGTGCATCAGGACATGCCCGCGGGCCTCGCCGAGGACATCTACGCCTATTGCGAGACCTTCCCGAAGTTCCTCGAAGACGTCGAAGGGCTGCTGACCGAGAACCGGATCTTCAAGCAGCGCAATGTCGATATCGGCGTGTTCAGCCAGGAAGACGCCCTCAACTGGGGCTTCTCGGGACCGATGCTGCGCTGCACCGGGCTGCCCTGGGACCTGCGCAAGGCGCAGCCGTACGACGGCTACGAGCAGTATGACTTCGACGTGCCGGTCGGCACCACCGGCGATTGCTACGCGCGCTACCTGATCAGGGTCGAGGAGATGCGCCAGTCCTGCCGCATCATCGCCCAGGCGATCGATCGGCTGCCCGACGGCCCCGTGGCCGCCGACGACAGCAAGATCGTGCCGCCCAAGCGCGGTGAGATGAAGCACTCGATGGAAGCGCTGATTCATCACTTCAAGCTGTACACCGAGGGCTATCACGTGCCGGCCGGCGAAACCTATACCGCGGTCGAGGCGCCGAAGGGCGAGTTCGGCGTCTACCTGGTCTCCGACGGCAGCAACAAGCCGTACCGCTGCAAGATCCGCGCGCCGGGGTTCGCTCATCTGCAGTCGACGGACTTCCTTTGCCGCGGCCACATGCTGGCCGATATGGCAGCGGTGATCGGCAGTCTGGACGTGGTTTTCGGTGAGATCGATCGATGAAACGCGTACCTGCGCCACCTGAACAGCAACCCGCCAGTTTCGCCTTCACGGCCGACAACCTGGCCAAGGCGAACGAGATCATCGCCCGCTACCCGCCCCGGCGGCAGGCCAGCGCGGTGATGCCGCTGCTCGATATCGCCCAGCGCCAGCACGACAACTGGCTGCCGCGGGCGGCGATGGACCACGTCGCCGATTTGCTGGAGATGCCGCGGATCCGGGTCTACGAGGTGGCCAGCTTCTACACCATGTACAACCTCGCCCCGGTCGGCCGTCATCTGGTCCAGGTCTGCACCACCACGCCGTGCTGGCTGCGCGGCTCGGACGGCGTGGTCGAGGCCTGCAGGCGCAAGCTCGGGATCGACTTCCACGAGACCACGGACGACGGCCAGTTCACGCTGCTCGAGGTCGAATGCCTGGGCGCCTGCGTGAACGCGCCGATGATGCAGATCAACGACGACTACTATGAGGACCTGAGCGAGGCCGACGTCGAGCGCATCCTCGACGCTCTGGCCCGCGGCGAGGCGCCGGCGCCGGGTCCGCAGAACGATCGCCGCAGCTCCGAACCGGCCGGCGGCGCCACCACCCTGACAACGGCTTCGGCGGGAGACGACTGAATGCTTCGCGACGAAGACAGGATCTTCACCAACCTGTACGGCTTCGAGGACTGGCGCCTGGAGGCGGCGCGCCGGCGCGGCGACTGGGACGGCACGGCCGCCCTGCTGCAGCGCGGTCCCGAAGCCCTGGTCGAGGAGGTCAAGGCCTCCGGCCTGCGCGGGCGCGGCGGCGCCGGCTTTCCGACCGGTCTGAAATGGTCCTTCATGCCGAAGGAGTCGGACGGCCGGCCGTCCTATCTGGTGGTCAACGCCGACGAGGGCGAGCCCGGCACCTGCAAGGACCGCGACATGATGCGCCACGACCCGCACAAGCTGGTCGAGGGCTGCCTGCTCGCCGGCTTCGCCATGCGCGCGGTGGCCGCCTACATCTATATCCGCGGCGAGTTCCACCACGAGGCCAACGTCCTCGAGGCGGCGATCCAGGAAGCCTATGATGCCGGCCTGATCGGTCGCAATGCCTGCGGCTCGGGCTACGATTTCGATGTCTATGTCCACCGCGGCGCCGGCGCCTATATCTGCGGCGAAGAGACCGCGCTGATCGAAAGCCTGGAAGGCAAGAAGGGTCAGCCGCGGCTGAAGCCGCCGTTTCCGGCCGGTGTCGGCGTCTGGGGTTGCCCGACCACGGTGAACAACGTCGAGAGCATCGCCGTGGTGCCGACCATCCTGCGCCGTGGCGCATCGTGGTTCGCCGGGATCGGCCGCGAGAACAACACCGGCACCAAGGTGTTCTGCATCTCGGGCCACGTGAACAACCCGTGCAACGTCGAAGAGTCGATGTCGATCCCGCTCAAGGAGCTGATCGACAAGCACGCCGGCGGCGTGCGGGGCGGCTGGGACAACCTGCAGGCAATCATCCCCGGCGGCGCCTCCGTGCCCTGCCTGCCCAAGTCGATCTGCGACGACACGCTGATGGATTTCGACGCGCTGCGTGAGGTCAAGTCCGGTCTCGGCACCGCGGCGGTGATCGTCATGGACAAGTCGTGCGACATCGTCCGGGCGATCGCCCGGCTCAGCAAGTTCTACAAGCACGAGAGCTGCGGCCAGTGCACGCCCTGCCGCGAGGGCACCGGGTGGATGTGGCGGGTGATGGAGCGCCTGGCGCGCGGCGAGGCGGAGGTCGAGGAGATCGACATGCTGCTCGACGTCACCTACCAGGTCGAAGGCCATACCATCTGTGCCCTGGGTGACGCCGCGGCCTGGCCGATCCAGGGGCTGGTCCGCCATTTCCGGCCCGAGCTCGAAGCGCGGATCCTGGACCGCAAGAAGCAACAGCAAGCTGCCGCTTAAGGAATGCTCACGCTATGCCGACGCTGACCATCGACGGCCGGGAAGTAACGGTCGAGCCCGGCACCACGGTGCTGCAGGCCTGCGAGGAACTGGGCATCGAAGTGCCCAGGTTCTGCTTCCATGACCGGCTGTCGATCGCCGGCAACTGCCGGATGTGCCTGGTCGAACAGGAGAAGGCGCCCAAGCCGATCGCCTCGTGCGCGATGCCGGCGGCCGACGGCATGGTGATCCACACCAACACCCCGAGCGTGAAGAAGGCGCGCGAAGGGGTGATGGAGTTCCTGCTGATCAACCATCCGCTCGACTGCCCGATCTGCGATCAGGGCGGCGAGTGCGACCTGCAGGACCAGGCCATGGCCTACGGCTATGACCGCAGCCGCTACCACGAGAACAAGCGGGCGGTGGAGGACAAGTACCTCGGGCCGCTGATCAAGACGGTGATGACGCGCTGCATCCACTGCACGCGCTGCGTCCGCTTTGCCACCGAGATCGCCGGGGTCGAGGAACTGGGTGCCACCGGCCGCGGCGAGGACACCGAGATCGGCACCTTCGTCGAGGCGGCCCTGACCTCCGAGCTGTCGGGCAACCTGGTCGACGTGTGCCCGGTCGGCGCCCTGACCAACAAGCCCTATGCCTTCACGGCGCGGTCATGGGAGCTGCGCAAGACGGAATCGGTCGACGTGCACGATGCCGTCGGCAGCAACATCCGCATCGACGCGCGCGGCCGCGAGGTGATGCGGGTGCTGCCGCGCCTGCACGACGACGTCAACGAGGAATGGCTCGCCGACCGCGCCCGCTACGCCATCGACGGGCTCAAGCGGCAGCGGCTCGACCGGCCGTACGTGCGCCGTGACGGCAAGCTGCAGCCGGCCTCCTGGCAGGAGGCCTTCCAGGCCATCGCCGATCGTCTCGACGGCCTCGAGGGCGGGCAGGTGGCGGCGATCGCCGGCGACATGATCGATGCCGAAGCGATGCTGGCGCTGAAGGATCTGATGGCCGGGCTCGGCTCGCCGCACCTCGACTGCCGCCAGGACGGCGCCAAGATCGGCGGCCGGCACCGCGGCGGCTATCTGTTCAACACCACCATCGCCGGGCTCGAAGACGCCGACGCGGTGCTGCTGGTCGGCACCAATCCGCGCTGGGAGGCGCCGCTCGTCAACGCCCGCATCCGCAAACGCTGGCTGCTGGGCGGGCTGAAGACTGGTGTTGTCGGCCCGCGGGCGGACCTGACCTACGGCTACGACTATCTCGGTGCCGGCCCGCAGACCCTGCAGGAGATCGCCGGCGGCGGTCATGCCTTCGCCGGCGCCCTGGCGGCGGCCGAGCGGCCGGCGGTGATCGTCGGCATGGGGGCGCTGGCACGCGAGGACGGTGCTGCGGTGCTGCAGCTGGCGCGCCGGATCGCCGAGAACGCTGGCGCCGTGACGTCCGAGTGGAACGGGTTCAACGTGCTGCACACGGCGGCGGCGCGGGTTGCCGGCCTCGACCTGGGCGTGCTGCCCGGCGACGGTGGCCGCGACGTCGCCGGCATCCTCGACGGTGCCGGCAGCGGCGAGATCGGCCTGGTCTGGCTGCTTGGCGCCGACGAGATCGACATGAGCCGGCTTGGCGACGCCTTCGTCGTCTACCAGGGCCACCACGGCGATGCCGGCGCCCATCGGGCCGACGTGGTGCTGCCGGGGGCGGCCTACACCGAGAAGGACGCGACCTGGGTCAATACCGAAGGCCGGGTGCAGCTCGGCCGGCGGGCGGTCAACCCGCCCGGCGACGCGCGCGAGGACTGGGCCATCCTGCGGGCCTTTTCGGCCGTGGTCGACGAGACGCTGCCCTACGACAACCTGACCGCATTGCGCCGGCGGATGTACGAGCTGGCGCCGCACCTGGCCGCGGTCGACGAGATCAAGCCGGGTGACATGGGCCCGTTCGGCGTCGAGGGCGCGCTGGCGGCGACGCCGTTCGAGAGCCCGGTAAAGGACTACTACCTGGCCAACGCGATCAGCCGCGCCTCGACGGTGATGGCGGAATGCAGCCAGCTCTACGTCGCCGGGGCGGAGGCAACGGGTACCGATGGCTGAGCTCTGGTGGGGTTACCTGTGGCCGGGCACGATCATCGTTGCCCAGATCCTGGCCATCATCGTGCCGCTGCTGCTGGCGGTGGCGATGCTGACCTATGCCGAGCGCAAGATCATGGCGGCCATGCAGCTGCGCATGGGGCCGAACGTGGTCGGTCCGTTCGGCCTGCTGCAGGCCTTCGCCGACGGCCTCAAGCTGTTCTTCAAGGAAACCGTGCTGCCGACGCGGGCGAACAAGGTGGTGTTCGTCATCGCGCCGATGCTCACCTTCGTGCTCAGCCTGGTCGCCTGGGCGGTGATCCCGTTCGACGAGGGCATCGTGCTGGCCGACATCAACGTCGGCATCCTCTACCTGTTCGCGATCTCCTCGCTGGGCGTCTACGGCATCATCATGGCCGGCTGGGCGTCGAACTCGCAGTACGCCTTTCTCGGCGCGCTGCGCTCGGCGGCGCAGATGGTCAGCTACGAGGTCTCGATCGGCTTCGTCATCATCACCGTGCTGCTCTGCGTCGGCTCGCTGAACATCACCGCCATCGTCCAGGCCCAGGCGGACGGGATGTGGTTCTTCATCCCGCTGTTCCCGATGTTCATCGTCTTCTTCATCTCCGCCCTGGCGGAAACCAACCGCCATCCGTTCGACCTGCCGGAGGCAGAAGCCGAGCTGGTCGCCGGCTACCAGGTGGAATACTCGTCGATGACCTTCGCCCTGTTCTTCCTGGGCGAGTACGCCAACATGATCCTGATGAGCGGCATGACGGCGGTGCTGTTCCTCGGCGGCTGGCTGCCGCCGTTCGACGTCGCCCCGTTCACCTGGATCCCGGGACCGATCTGGTTCTTCCTCAAGATCGGCTTCCTGCTGTTCGTCTTCGTCTGGGTGCGGGCGACGCTGCCGCGCTACCGCTACGACCAGTTGATGCGGTTGGGTTGGAAGGTATTCCTGCCGCTGTCGCTGCTGTGGGTGGCGGTCACCGCCGGCTTCCTGATTGCCTTCGACCTGGTGCCGGGCACATGAGGCGGCACCGCGACATCGCCGATGCCGGCTGGCCGGGGCGGCCTTGCCTTTCGCCGGCCGGCAACTATGGTACGCCGCGCGTCGGGGCCGGCCGCGCGCATACGAGCGGGAAGGGGTGAGCCATGGGGGTCTTTCAGCAGACTGCCAAGAGCCTGCTGCTGGCGGAAATCGTCCAGGGCATGAGCCTGACATTCCGCTACATGTTCCGCCGCCGGGCGACGGTGAACTATCCCTACGAGAAGGGCCCGCTGAGCCCGCGCTTTCGTGGCGAGCACGCCTTGCGCCGCTATCCCAACGGCGAGGAGCGCTGCATCGCCTGCAAGCTGTGCGAAGCGATCTGTCCGGCCCAGGCGATCACCATCGAGGCCGAGCCGCGCGACGACGGCAGCCGCCGCACCACCCGCTACGACATCGACATGACCAAGTGCATCTATTGCGGCTTCTGCCAGGAAGCCTGCCCGGTCGATGCGATCGTCGAGGGGCCGAACTTCGAGTTCGCGACGGAGACCCGCGAGGAACTCTATTACGACAAGCAGAAGCTGCTGGCCAACGGCGAGCGATGGGAGCGCGAGATCGCCGCCAACATCGCCGCCGACGCGCCGTATCGCTAGGCGCAGGGCAGTGAACGAGGGGGCCGACGGGCGCAGGCGCAGAGCATGATCATCCAGGCACTGACCTTCTATGTATTCGCGGCGATCACCATCGCCTCGGGCTTCTTGGTGATTGCGGCGCGCAATCCCGTGCATTCGGTGCTGTTCCTGATCCTTGCCTTCTTCACCTCTGCAGGCCTGTTCGTGCTGATGGGAGCGGAGTTCCTGGCGATGATCCTGGTCGTCGTCTACGTCGGCGCGGTCGCCGTGCTGTTCCTGTTCGTGGTGATGATGCTGGACATCAACTTCGTGCAGTTGCGCGAAGGCTTCCTGCAGTACCTGCCCATGGGCGCCATGGTCGGTATCATTCTGCTGGTCGAGCTGCTGCTGATCCTGGGCGCCGCGTCGGTCGCGCCGGACGTCACCGCCGGCGGCCTCGAGCCGATTCCGGCGCTGGCCGAGCGCACCAACACCGCGGCGATCGGCGATGTGCTCTATACCAAGTACATCTATCTGTTCCAGGCCGCCGGCATGATCCTGCTGATCGCCATGATCGGCGCCATCGTGCTGACCCACCGCCAGCGCGTCGGGGTCAAGAAGCAGCGGATCGCCGCCCAGGTCGCGCGTCGCCGCGAAGAGGTGGTGGAAGTGAAGAAAGTGCAGCCGGGGCAGGGCGTCTGAGATGGCAGGCGGGTTCTTCGACATCGGCCTCGGTCACTACCTGACCCTGGCGGCCATCCTGTTCACCATCGGCGTGTTCGGGATCTTCCTCAATCGCAAGAACGTCATCATCATCCTGATGTCGGTCGAGCTGATGCTGCTGGCGGTCAACATCAACCTGGTCGCCTTCTCCACCCACATGCAGGACCTGGTGGGCCAGATCTTCGCCATGTTCGTGCTTACCGTCGCCGCCGGCGAGGCAGCGATCGGCCTGGCCATCCTCGTGGTCTACTTCCGCAATCGCGGGACCATCGAGGTCGAAGACATCAACCTGATGAAAGGCTAAGGCGCCGATGTACCACGCCATCGTCTTTCTGCCCCTGATCGCCTGCATCATCGTCGGCTTCTTCGGCCGCCTGCTGGGCGACCGCATGTCGATGTGGCTGACCAGCGGTGCGGTGATCGTTTCCGCGCTGCTGTCGCTGGTCGCTTTCCAGCAGGTCGCGCTGGGCGGCAACACGCAGACGATCGAGCTGTTCACATGGATCGATTCCGGCGCCTTCGAGGCCTCCTGGGCCCTCAAGATCGACCAGCTCACCGCGGTCATGCTGGTCGTCGTGAACGGCGTCTCGGCGCTCGTCCACGTCTACTCGATCGGCTACATGTCGCACGATCCGCACAAGCCGCGGTTCTTCGCCTACCTCTCGCTGTTCACCTTCGCCATGCTGATGCTGGTGACGGCGGACAACTTCCTGCAGATGTTCTTCGGCTGGGAAGGGGTCGGCCTGGCCTCTTACCTGCTGATCGGCTTCTGGTATCAGAAGCCCAGCGCCAACGCCGCGGCGATCAAGGCGTTCCTGGTCAACCGCATCGGCGACTTCGGCTTCGCTCTCGGTATTTTCGCGGTGTTCTTCGTCTTCGGTTCGCTCGACTTCGACACCGTGTTCGCGGCGGCGCCGGACCAGGTCGGCAAGACCATGACCTTCCTGAGCTGGGAGGTCGACGTCCTCACCCTGATCTGCATCCTGCTGTTCATCGGCGCCATGGGTAAGTCGGCGCAGGTGCCGCTGCATACCTGGTTGCCGGATGCGATGGAGGGCCCGACCCCGGTCAGCGCCCTGATCCATGCCGCGACCATGGTTACCGCCGGCGTGTTCCTGGTCGCCCGCTGCTCGCCGCTGTTCGAGTTCGCCCCGGTCGCCCTGGTGGTGGTCGTCATCATCGGCGCCTTCACCGCCTTCTTCGCCGCCAGCGTCGGCCTGGTGCAGAACGACATCAAGCGGGTGATCGCCTATTCCACCTGCAGTCAGCTCGGCTACATGTTCTTCGCCGCCGGGGTCGGCGCCTATCCGGCGGCGATCTTCCACCTGTTCACGCACGCCTTCTTCAAGGCGTTGCTGTTCCTGGGGTCCGGCTCGGTCATCCATGCCATGTCGGACGAGCAGGACATGCGGCGGATGGGCGGGATCTACCGCTACATTCCCTTTACCTACGCGATGATGTGGATCGGCAGCCTGGCCTTGATCGCGGTGCCGCCGCTGGCCGGCTTCTACTCCAAGGACATGATCCTGGAATCGGCGTTTGCCGCCCATACCGGGGCGGGCGAGTTTGCCTTCTGGCTTGGCATGGTCGCCGCGGTGTTCACCGCCTTCTATTCGCTGCGGCTGCTTTTTCTGACCTTCCACGGCGAGCCGCGGGCGAGCCAGGAGGTGATGAGCCATGTGCACGAGTCGCCGAAGGTGATGACCGTGCCGCTGGCGATCCTGGCGCTCGGCTCCATCTGCAGCGGCTTCCTGTTCTATGGCGACTTCGTCGGCGACAACATCGCCGAGTTCTGGGGCGCGTCGATCCTGATGCTGCCCGAGAACACGGTGATCGAAGACGCCCATCACGTGCCCTTGTGGGTGAAGCTGGCGCCGCTGGTCGCCGGGATCGTCGGCATGCTGGTGGCCTACGTGATGTACATGCGCCGGCCCGAGTTGCCCGGGCGGATCGCCTCGGCCCACCGCGAGGCCTACCTGTTCCTGCTCAACAAGTGGTACTTCGACGAGATCTACGAGGTGCTGCTGGTGCGGCCGGCGAAATGGCTCGGCCGGTTGCTGTGGCGCGGCGGCGACGGCCGCATCATCGACGGCTTCGGGCCCGATGGCATCGCCGCCACGGTGCTGAACCTGGCGCGGCGCTCGACGCTGCTGCAGTCGGGCTACCTGTACCACTATGCCTTCGCCATGATGATCGGCGTCGCCGTGATGGTGACCTGGTTCTTCACCCGGCTGGGCGGGGGGCACTGAGGCAATGGACAACTGGCCCCTGCTTTCCCTGGTCACCTTCCTGCCCCTGGTCGGGGCGGCCTTCATCTTCCTCGGCGCGTCCGGCGAGAAGCAGGTCCGCGACCGCAACGCGCGCAGCGTGGCGCTGCTCACCAGCGTCCTGACCTTCCTCATCAGTCTGGCCGTCTGGGCCAACTTCGACCCGGCCAACCCGGGCTTCCAGATGGTCGAGCGCAAGAACTGGCTGGGCGAGGGGATCTCCTATCACATGGGCGTGGACGGCATTTCCCTGCTGTTCGTGCTGCTGACCACGCTGCTGGTGCCGGTCTGCGTGCTGGCCAGCTGGACATCGATCACCGAGCGCGTGCGCGAATACATGATCGCCTTCCTGGTGCTCGAGACGATGATGATCGGGGTCTTCACCGCCCTCGATTTCGTGCTGTTCTACCTGTTCTTCGAGGGTGGCCTGATCCCGATGTTCCTGATCATCGGCGTCTGGGGCGGACCGCGGCGGATCTACTCCACCTTCAAGTTCTTCCTCTACACCCTGCTGGGCTCGGTCCTGCTGCTGCTGGCGATCATCTACATGTACTTCGAGGTCGGCACCACGGACATCCCGACCCTGATGGCGCACGACTTCGACTTCGATGTGCAGCGCTGGCTCTGGCTGGCGATGTTCGCCTCGTTCGCCGTGAAGATGCCGATGTGGCCGGTGCATACCTGGTTGCCGGATGCGCATGTCGAGGCGCCGACGGCCGGCTCGGTGATCCTGGCCGGGGTGCTGCTGAAGATGGGCGGCTACGGCTTCCTGCGCTTCTCGCTGCCGATGCTGCCGCTGGCGAGCGAGTATTTCGTGCCGCTGATCTTCGCCCTGTCGGTGGTGGCGGTGATCTACACCTCGCTGGTGGCGCTGATGCAGGAGGACATGAAGAAGCTGATCGCCTATTCCTCCGTTGCCCACATGGGCTTCGTGACGATCGGCATCTTCACTTTCAACACCCAGGGGATCGAAGGCGGGATCTTCCAGATGCTCAGCCACGGCATCGTCTCGGCCGCGCTGTTCCTCTGTGTCGGGGTGATCTACGACCGCATCCACAGCCGCGAGATCGCCAGCTACGGCGGTCTGGTCGAACGTATGCCGATCTATGCCTTTACCTTCATGGTGTTCACCCTGGCCTCGGTCGGCCTGCCGGGGACGAGCGGTTTCGTCGGCGAGATCCTGGTCCTGGTCGGCGTGTTCCAGGTCGACACCTGGACCGCGGCGCTGGCGGCGACGGGGCTGTTCCTGGGCGCCGCCTACATGCTCTGGCTCTATCGCCGGGTGATCTTCGGCAAGCTGGTCAAGGACGACCTGAAGCAGATCGTCGACATGAACCGACGCGAGATCGCCTTGTTCGCGCCGCTGGTTGCGCTGACGATCTTCATGGGGGTCTATCCGGCGCCCTTCCTCGACGTCATGCATGCCTCGGTGGACCGGCTGATCGACCAGTACCAGGCCGCGATACAGGCCGCGGCGGCGTCGGCCGAAGCGGCGCAGCTGGCAGCGAAATGACGGGAACGGCGGCATGACGGAGCAGGCCCACAACTACATGCTGGCGGGACCGGAGATTTTCCTGGCGATCGCGGCCATGGCGCTGCTGATGCTGGGTGTGTTCCGTGGCGATGGCTCGACCCGGCTGGTCGCCTGGTTGTCGGTGGCGGCGATTGCCATTGCCCTGGCGATGGTGGTGCAGAACACGCCGACGGATGCGACCACGAGCTTCGCCGGCATGTTCATGACGGATCCGTTCACGACCTTCGTGAAGGTGCTGATCCTGGTCGCCTCTGGGCTCGCGATCATCATGTCGCTGGGCTACCTGCGCAACGAGAACATGGAACGCTTCGAGTTCCCCGTGCTGTTGCTGCTGGCCACCCTCGGCATGCTGATGATGGTGTCGGCCAACGACCTGATTTCGCTCTACGTCGGCCTCGAGTTGCAGAGTCTCGCGCTCTACGTGGTGGCGGCGTTCAAGCGCGACTCCCAGCGCTCGAGCGAGGCTGGCCTGAAGTATTTCGTGCTGGGTGCCTTGTCGTCGGGCATGTTGCTCTACGGCTGCTCGCTGATCTACGGCTTCACCGGCACCACAAGCTTCGAGAACCTGGCAGAGATCGTCGGCAGCGGGGCTGAGGTTTCGCTGGGCGTCCTCGTCGGCATCGTCTTCGTCGCCGCGGGGCTCGCCTTCAAGGTCTCCGCCGTGCCGTTCCACATGTGGACGCCGGACGTCTACGAGGGCGCGCCGACGCCGGTCACCGCGTTCTTCGCCGTTGCGCCCAAGATCGCGGCGATGGCCCTGTTCATGCGCACCCTGTTGCTGCCGTTCGGCGATTGGCTGGCGGACTGGCAGCAGATCATCATCTTCATTTCCGTTGCCTCGATGCTGTTGGGCGCCTTTGCCGCGATCGGTCAGACCAACATCAAGCGGCTGATGGCCTACTCCTCGATCGGCCACATCGGCTATGCCCTGATCGGTCTGGCCGCCGGCACGGAAGAAGGCGTGCAGGGCGTGCTGATCTACCTGTCGATCTATCTGGCGATGAACGTCGGCACGTTCGCCTGCATTCTGTGCATGCGGGTGCGCACCGGCATGGTCGAGGGCATCGACGACCTGGCCGGACTGTCGCGCAACCAGCCACAGCTGGCCCTGGCGCTCGGCATCTTCATGTTTTCGATGGCCGGGATTCCGCCGCTGGGCGGCTTCTTCGGCAAGTTTTATATCTTCCTGGCGGCGATCAACGCCGAACTCTATGCGCTGGCCGTGATCGGCGTGTTGTCCAGCGTCGTCGGTGCCTTCTACTACCTGCGCATCGTCAAGCTGATGTACTTCGACGCCCCGGCGGAACCGTTCGAGCGGCCAATCGCGCCGGAGATGAAGGCGATCATCGCCCTGGCCAGCATCTTCATCGTCTTTTTCGCCTTGTTCACCACGCCGTTCATCGAGGGGGCGCAGGCAGCGGCGACAGCCCTGGTGCCCTGATGGCATCTCCGCCATGGCTGGTCGCGACAGTGCCGGCCGGCTATCGGTTGCTCGTCCACGACACTCTCGACGGCACCAATGCCGAAGCCAAGCGCCTGGCTGCAAGCGGGGCGGCTGCCGGCACGGTGGTGGTCGCGCGCACCCAGGCGGCCGGCCGGGGCCGTCATGGCCGGGCCTGGGTGTCGCCGCCGGGCAACCTCTACATGTCGCTGTTGCTGCGGCCCGATGGCGATGCCGCGGCGGCGGCCCAGATTTCGTTTCTCGCTGCCTTGGCCGTGCATGACGTGGTGGCGGCGCTGGCGCCTGCGGCCGCACCGCTGCTGAAGTGGCCGAACGACGTGCTGGTCGATGGCGCCAAGATATCCGGCATCCTGCTCGAGAGTGCCGCCGACGGGCGCGGCGGGGTTACGTGGGCGGTGATCGGCATTGGCCTCAATCTGGTGCATCATCCGCACGACCAGGCCCGTCCGGCGACGTCGCTGGCGGCGCTGGGCCGGACCGGGGTCGAACCCGCGGCCGCGCTCGAGCTGCTGGTGGCGCGGCTGGACCATTGGCTTGGCTGTTGGCGGCGGGACGGCTTCGCTGCCCTGCGCGCCGCTTGGCTCGAACGCTCGATCCCCCGCGGCGCGCCGATCGCGGTGCGTCTGGGAAAGACCCGGATCGAGGGCCGGTTCGCCGACTTGGACCCCGATGGAGCCCTCATCGTAGAATTGTCCGACGGGCGTCGACAGCGGATCGACGCCGGCGACGTGTTCCTGCCATCCCTGAACGGAGAGCCGGGCAATGCTGCTCGCGATCAACGCCAATAACACCAACGTCAAGTTCACCATCGTCGATGGCAACGACATCGTCGGGGAGTGGCGCCAGCACACCTCCTCCGCCCGCACGGCGGACGAGCATGCCGTCTGGTTGCTGCAGTTGATGGAGGTGAACGGCCTCGACCCGTCGGTGGTCGACGACGCCATCATCGCCACCGTGGTGCCGCAGGCGCTGTTCAACCTGCGCCGGCTGTGCACGCGCTATCTCGACTGCGAGCCATTGGTGCTCGGCGAAGACGGCGTCACCTATGGCGTCGGGATCCGGGCGACGCCACCGGTCGGCGCGGACCGGATCTGCAACACAGTTGGCGCCGCCTTGTTGTTCCCCGGCGAAGCCGCGGTGGTGGTCGATTTCGGCACCGCCACGACGTTCGACGTCGTCAGCAGCGCCGGCGACTATTGCGGCGGGGTGATCGCGCCGGGCATCAACCTCAGCCTGGAAGCGCTGCACAACGCCACCTCGATGCTGCCGCGGGTGATCGTCGAGCGGCCGCCGAAGGTCATCGGCACGGACACCGTGGCCTGCATGCACTCCGGCGTGTTCTGGGGCTACGTCGGCCTGATCGAAGGCGTCGTCGGGCGGATCCGCGAAGAATTCGGCGAACCGATGAAGGTGATCTCGACCGGCGGCCTGGCGCCGGTGTTCGACGGCGCGCTCGACTTCGTCGACACCAACGCGCCGGACATCACCGTGCGCGGGCTGGTCGAAATCCATCGTCGCAGCCGCAATCCGTGAGACCGGACGTGCAGCGGACCGACAGCGCCGAGCTGATCTTCCTGCCCCTCGGTGGGGCCGGCGAGATCGGCATGAACCTGAACCTCTATGGCTATGGCGACCAGTGGCTGATGGTCGACCTGGGCGTCACCTTCGGTGACGACGGCCAGCCGGGGATCGACCTGATCACCCCGGAGCCAAGCTTCATCGCCGAGCGGCGCGACGACCTGCTTGGCCTCGTTCTTACCCATGCCCACGAGGACCATCTGGGGGCCGTGCCCTATCTGTGGGATTGGCTGGAGTGCCCGGTCTGGGCGACCCCGTTCACGGCGGCGGTGCTGCGACGCAAGCTCGACGAGCACGGCCTGCTCGACGAGGTACCGCTGCATGAGGTGCCGCTGGGTGCGCGCTTCGACATCGGCCCGTTCGACGTCGAGTTCATTTCCCTGACGCATTCCATTCCGGAGCCGAACGCACTGGCGCTGCGGACCCCGCACGGAACGGTGCTGCACACCGGCGACTGGAAGATCGATCCGCAGCCATTGGTCGGCAGCAACCTGGACGAGGCGGCGTTGCGCGGGCTGGGCGAAGACGGCGTCCTGGCGATCGTGTGCGATTCCACCAACGCGCTGAGCGACGGCCGCTCTGGCTCCGAGGCCGAGGTGCGCGACAGCCTGATGGCGATTTGTGCCGACCGCAGCGCGCGGATCGCCGTGACCACCTTCGCCTCCAACATCGCCCGCATTGCCACCGTCGCCGAGGTCGCGCGCAGACACGGCCGCCATCTGGTCCTGGCCGGGTTGTCGTTGTGGCGCAACGTGGCCGCGGCGCAGCAGGCCGGCTATCTGCAGGATCTGGGCGAGCTGCTGGAGGCCGAAGAGGGGGCCTACCTGCCGCCGGACAAGGTGCTGTTCCTGTGCACCGGCTGCCAGGGTGAGGCCCGCGGAGCGATGTCGCGGATCGCCAGCGGGCAGCATCAGCACATCGTCCTCGATCCGGGTGACCTGGTGATCTTCTCCTCCAAGATCATTCCCGGTAACGAGCGGTCGATCGGCCGCCTGCACAACGCCCTTGTCTGGCGGGGGATCGAGGTGATCAGCGAACACGACGCCATGGTCCACGTATCCGGTCATCCCTGCCGCGACGAACTCGGCGACATGTACCGCTGGACCCGCCCGCGTGTCGCCGTGCCGGTGCACGGTGAGTACCGTCACATGCGCGAGCACGCGCGGTTCGCCAGGGAGCTGCAGGTGCCGTCGCCGCAGTTGATCGAGAACGGTCAGGTGCTGAAGCTGGCGCCGGGCGAGCCGGAGATCGTCGGCGAGGTCCAGAGCGGGCGCTGGTTCATCGACGGCGATACCATCGTCCCGGCCGAGGACGATGCCATCCGCACGCGGCGCAAGTTGATGTATGAAGATAATGCCGTTGTCACCGTGGTGGCGGATCCGGAAGGCAAGGTGGTGGCACCGCCGTCGCTGCTCCTGCAAGGCGTACCGCACAGCGGCGACCGCGAGGTGGAGGTCGCGACGCTACGGGCCATCTCTGCGGCGATCGAAGACCTGCCGGTCAGCGCCCGGCGTGACGACGGCCGCCTCGGGGAGGCCGCGCGGGTCGCCGTCCGGCGGACGATCCGGGAGCTGCTGGGCAAGCGCCCGGTGATCGAAGCCCAGGTGATCCGCGTACCATAAGCTCGCTCAGGAAGGAATCTGCCGATGATCGGTCGGGTCAATCACATTGCCATCGTCGTCCCGGATCTGGCGGCCGCCGCCGCCGTCTATCGCGATACGCTGGGGGCGCAGGTTTCAGCGCCGGAGGACTTGCCGGACCATGGCGTGACGACCGTGTTCGTCGAACTCGACAACACCAAGATCGAACTGTTGCATCCGCTTGGTGACGGCTCGCCGGTGGCAACCTTCCTCGAGCGCAATCCGTCCGGCGGCATGCATCACGTCTGCTACGAGGTCAATGACATCGCCGCGGCGCGCGACCGGCTAATGGCGCAGGGGGCGCGAATCCTGGGCGATGGCGAACCTCGAATCGGCGCCCACGGAAAGCCGGTGCTGTTCCTCCATCCGAAGGATTTCTGCGGCACGCTGATCGAGATCGAGCAGGTCTGAGGCTGCCGCCATGTCGCTCGTCAGCGCTATCGTCACCTTTGCCATCATGTGGTGGCTGGTGTTCTTCATGGTGCTGCCGTTCGGCGTGCGCACCGCGGAAGAGGCCGGCGAAGCGCTGGAACCGGGGCAGGCGCCGAGTGCGCCGGTGCGCCCGAGACTGTGGCTGAAGGTCGGCGTGACGACGCTGCTGACGGCGGTGTTTTTCGCAGTTTTCTACACAATTGTGGCTTCCGACCTGGTGGATTTCCGGGCCTACCTGGAAGCCGGGCGGGACGGCTGAGCGGCGGCGGCGGCCGGCTTGTGCCGCCTCCGCTGCCATCGCCCTCGTGCAGCTTTCGGACCGCTCGGCCGGCCCGTGCGCGGGGCGGCGAGCGGCAGAGCCTGGGCGCCGCTGCATACGGTCCTGTGCAAGTGGTTGTTTTCTAATATGTATTCGATAATCCGTGCTTGCTTTCTGGGACCGTTTCAATAAATTTGGAGCGTCGTTGGGGGCTTTGATCTTCCAACGTACGCTTGATGGCGTTTCCTCCTAATACTTGGGCCGTGCTCCGCACGGCCCATTTTTTTTGCCCGCAGGCCGCCACCGCGCCGTGGCAGCGGCCCTATCTTTACCCATCCGCAAGGCTTCTGGCCCAGGCTGGTCCCATGCGAGCCTTGATCTTTGCCGTTCTGTTGCTGCTGCCGGCCGCGGCGCTTGCCGAGGAGCGCGCCGCCGTCACGGCGTCCGAAGCCGACTGCCGCTGGCTGGTCAAGCATGTCGCCAGTGCGGATGTGGCCTACAAGCCCGGCGTCGATGTGCGCGGCCGCAAGGTGGCGCCGGCAGATCTGAACGGCGGCGGCAGCATCGATGTGCCCAGGGAAATTCCCATCAGCCTGCTCATCCCGTTGCGCAACCTGCCGGTACCGGTGGCCCCGACCCTGCTGAATCGGGCGGAGATCTATGCCGGCACGGTCACTGTCGACCGCATCAGCGGCAAGGTGCTCTACAACGGCAAGCCGGTCGGCGATGCCGGTCAGGCCGAACTGGCCGCGGCCTGCGAGGCGAGGCTGGGCGCCGGCAACTGACCGTCGGCGCGCCGGCTCCGGCCCGGGCCACCGTTGCCATCGGCCATGGCATCCCCTACATATCCGCGACCGCTGTCCGGCCGTGCCGGCGCGCCCTCAAATGTCGGCCAACCTGTCGGGGATAGACCGATGCTGATGTCGCAGTTCTTCCTGCCGGTGCTGAAGGAGAATCCCAGCGAGGCGCAGATCGTCTCGCACCGGCTGATGCTGCGCGCGGGAATGATCCGCCAGACTGCCGCCGGCATTTACTCGTGGCTGCCTCTGGGGCTGCGCGTGCTGAAGCGCATCGAGCAGATCGTCCGCGAGGAGCAGGACGCCAGCGGCGCGCAGGAAGTCCTTATGCCGACGATCCAGCCCGCCGATCTTTGGCGCGAGAGCGGACGCTATGACGACTACGGCAAGGAGATGCTGCGCTTCCAGGACCGGCACGAGCGCGACATGCTCTACGGTCCGACCAACGAGGAGGTGATCACCGACATCTTCCGCCATGCGGTGAAGAGCTACCGCGACCTGCCGAAGAACCTCTACCACATTCAATGGAAGTTCCGTGACGAGGTGCGGCCCCGCTTCGGCGTGATGCGCGGACGCGAGTTTCTGATGAAGGACAACTACTCGTTCGACCTGGACTATGCGGCGGCGCGTCATTCCTACAACAAGATGTTCGTCGCCTATCTGCGCACCTTCGAACGCATCGGCCTGAAGACCATCCCCATGGAGGCCGACACCGGGCCGATCGGCGGCGACATGAGCCACGAGTTCATCATGCTGGCCGAGACCGGCGAGAGCCAGGTGCACTGTCACGCCGACTACCTCGAGTTCGACGCCATGGCCGAGGACATCGACTACGACCAGGATCTCTCTCCGGTGATCGCCCACTGGACCAGTCACTACGCGGCAACGGACGAAAAGCACGACCAGGCCCGCTTCGAAGCCGAAGTGCCGGAGGCCAGGCGGATCTCGACCCGCGGCATCGAGGTCGGCCACATCTTCTATTTCGGCACCAACTATTCCGCCCCGTTGGGTGCCACCGTGACCGGTCCCGATGGCGAAGAAGTTACCGTCGAGATGGGCTCGTACGGCATCGGCGTGTCGCGTCTCGTCGGCGCGATCATCGAAGCCAGCCACGATGCGGACGGCATCATCTGGCCCGAGTCCGTGGCCCCGTTCAAGGTCGGCCTGATCAACCTGAAGGTCGGCGATGCCGCCTGCGACCAGGCCGCGCGCGATCTTTATGACCGGTTGCGCGGCGCCGGCATCGAGGTCCTGCTGGACGACACCGAAGAGCGCGCCGGCAGCAAGTTCGCGACCATGGACCTGATCGGCCTGCCCTGGCAGCTGGTGCTCGGGCCGCGCGGCGTCAAGTCGGGGACGGTCGAGCTCAAGCATCGCCGCAGCGGCGAGCGGCAGGAGCTTTCGCCCGACGGCGCCATCGACCGGCTCGTCGGCGGCTGACGACAGGGACGGGAAAGCGCCCCGTGTTCTCAGCCCTGGAGTGGACGATCGCGGCCCGCTATCTCAGGTCGCGACGGCGCGAGGGCTTCATCTCGATCATCGCCTGGTTCTCGCTGGTCGGCATCGCCCTGGGCGTGGCGACGCTGATCATCGTCATGAGCGTGATGAACGGCTTCCGGATCGAGCTGCTCGGCCGGGTGCTCGGCCTGAACGGACACATCGTCGCCCAGGGCAGCAACCAGCGGCTGACCGACTTCGAGCGCATCACGGTCGAGGTCGCCGGGCTGCCGGGCATCCGTCTGGCGGCGCCGATCGTCGAGGGCCAGGTGATGGCGACGGCGCACGGGCGGGCGTCGGGCGCCTTGGTTCGCGGCATGCGGCCCGATGACCTGAGCCGGCGCGCGATCGTCGTCGACGGCATCGTCAGCGGCCGCTTCGACGACTTTGCCGGCAAGGACACGGTCATGCTCGGCTGGCGCCTGGCCAACAAGCTGGGCCTGCGGGCGGGTGACAGCGTCACCCTGGTGTCGCCGCAGACCACGGCGACCGCGTTCGGCTCGGTGCCGCGCATGAAGGCCTACCGCATTGCCGCGACCTTCGAGGTCGGCATGTACGAGTACGACTCGACTTTCGTGTTCATGCCGCTGGAGGCGGCGCAGCTCTATTTCCGCATGGGCGAGGCGGTCAACGGCATCGAGGCCTTCATCGACGACCCGGATCAGATCCGCCGCTTCCGCGGGCCGATCCAGGCCATCGCCGGCGTGTCCGGGGTGGCCGACTGGCAACAGATCAATCGCCATTTCTTCCAGGCGCTGCAGATCGAGCGCAACGTAATGTTCCTGATCCTGACGCTGATCATCCTGGTCGCCGCCTTCAACATCATTTCCAGCCTGATCATGCTCGTGCAGGACAAGTCCAAGGCGATCGCCATCCTGCGCACGATGGGCGCCACGCGCGGCTCGATCATGCGCGTCTTCGTCATTGCCGGCGCATCGGTCGGCGTCATCGGCACGCTGGTCGGCTTCGTCCTGGGGCTGCTGTTCTGTCTCAACATCGACACCATCCGCGGCTGGCTGGAGCAGCTCACCGGCACCCAGCTGTGGTCGCCGGAGATCCGTTTCCTCTCGCGCATTCCGGCCGACGTGAACAACACCGAAGTCGCGGCGGTGGTGATCATGGCGTTGATCCTGTCATTCCTGGCAACCCTCTATCCGGCCTGGCGGGCGGCGCGGCTCGATCCCGTCGAGGCGCTGCGCTATGAGTGAGACGGCACTGGAACTGAGCGGGATCGAGCGCAGCTACCCGCAGGCCAGCGGTCGACTGGAGGTGCTCCGCGGCGTCGATCTCAGGCTCGAGGCAGGCGAGTTGGTCGCGCTGCTGGGACCCTCGGGTTCCGGCAAGTCCACCCTGCTGCACACGGCCGGTCTGCTGGAGCGCCCCGAGCATGGCGAGGTCCGCGTCGGTGGCCAGGCGTGCGGCGCCATGGGCGATGCCCGGCGCACCGCGGTGCGTCGCGACAGCATCGGTTTCGTCTATCAGTTTCACCATCTGCTGCCGGAGTTCTCGGCGCTGGAGAACGTGATGCTGCCCCAGCGCATCGCCGGCGCGGCAAAGCCGGCGGCGTTGGCCCGTGCCGAGGAGCTGTTGCGCGAGCTCGGGTTGGGCGAGCGTCTGCACCATCGCCCGGCGCAGTTGTCCGGCGGCGAGCAGCAACGCGTGGCCATCGCCCGGGCCCTGGCCAATGCACCGCTGCTGCTGCTCGCCGACGAGCCAACGGGCAATCTCGACGAAGCCACGGCCGCCGTGGTGTTCGAGGAATTCCTCAAGCTGGCGCGGGCGCGCGGGCTGGCGGGGCTGATCGCGACCCACAATTCGGCTCTCGCCGAACGCATGGACCGCAGCGTGCGACTGGTCGCTGGCCGGTTGGAAGGCTAGGCCGCACCGAGCGAAGTCCGTCTTTTTTCCGTCGCCGGGCGCTGCTCGGTCGACTTGGCCCGTGCGGCGTGGGACGATTCAGCGATTCCGCGGTCACCGGTCCCAGGCGACAACAGCGCAGGCGTTATGGCGCACGCAGATTTCGTTCATCTCAGGGTACATTCGGCCTACTCGCTGTCCGAGGGGGCGATCCACGTCAAGGATCTCGCGACGCTTTGCGTCGATGCCGGGATGCCGGCCGTGGCGATCGCCGACAGCGGCAACCTGTTTGGCGGCCTCGAGTTCTCCGAAGTGATGGCCGGCGCGGGCGTGCAGCCGATCATCGGTTGCGCGTTGGCACTGAGCCGCACAGCCGGCGGCGATGGGGCCGGGGGCAACGGCCGCCGCCTGGAACCGGAGCGGCTGGTCCTGCTGGTGCAGACCGACGAGGGCTATCGCAACCTGATCAAGCTGGTGTCGCGCGCCTTCCTCGACAGCGAAGGCGGCGAGACGCCGCAGGTCTCGCTGGAGCTGTTGCGGGCCCACAACGCAGGCCTGCTGTGCCTGACCGGCGGCGCCGAAGGCCCGCTCGGCGCGCTTCTCGCCGACGGCCAGGACGATGACGCCGAGCATCTGCTCAGGCAGTTGCGGGAGATCTTCCCCGATCGCCTGTACATCGAGCTGCAGCGACATGGCACGGCCCTGGAGGGACGGACCGAGCCGGGGCTGTTGCAGCTCGCCTATGCGTTCGATGTGCCGCTGGTGGCGACCAACGATGTGCATTTCGCCGACGCAGGGATGTACGAGGCGCACGATGCCCTGCTCTGCATTGCCGAGCGCACGACGGTCGGGCAGCGCGACCGCCGCCGTCTGACCGCGCAGCACTGCTTCAAGTCGGCAGCCGAGATGCGCGCCCTGTTCGCCGATCTGCCGGAGGCTGCCGACAACACCCTGGTCGTCGCCCGGCGCTGTGCGTTCCGTATTCCGACCTTGGCGCCGATCCTGCCGCGATATGACGACGGCACGGGCCGCGAACAGGATGACATCCTGCGGACGATGGCGGCCGAGGGCCTGGAGCACAGGCTTCAGGCCCAGGTGTTGACGCCCGAAATGGACGAGGCGACGCGCGCGGCGACGGCCAGGCCCTACCACGAGGCGCTGGCGTACGAACTCGACGTGATCGTGAAAATGGGCTTTGCCGGCTACTTCCTGATCGTTGCCGACTTCATCCAGTGGGCCAAGAACCACGATATCCCGGTCGGCCCCGGCCGCGGTTCCGGTGCCGGCTCGGTCGCGGCCTGGGCGCTGCAGATCACCGACCTCGATCCGTTGCGGTTCTCCCTGCTGTTCGAGCGCTTCCTCAACCCCGAACGGGTGTCGATGCCGGATTTCGACATCGACTTCTGCCAGGACAAGCGCGATCGGGTCATCCGCTACGTGCAGGAGAAGTACGGCCGCGACCAGGTGGCGCAGATCATCACCTTCGGTAAGCTGCAGGCGCGGGCCGTGTTGCGCGATGTCGGCCGGGTGCTGGAAATGCCGTTCGGTCTGGTCGATCGGCTTTGCAAGATGGTGCCCAACAACCCGGCCAATCCCGTCACCCTGCAGCAGGCGGTCGACGGCGAGCCGCGCCTGCAGGAAGCGATCGCCGACGAGCCGGGCGTGGACCGGCTGTTCAACATGGCGGTGAAGCTGGAAGGGTTGTACCGCCATGCCTCGACCCACGCCGCCGGCGTGGTGATCGGCGACCGGCCGCTGGATCGGCTTGTGCCGCTCTACCGCGACCCGAACTCGGAGATGCCCGTCACCCAGTTCAACATGAAGTGGGTGGAGCCGGCCGGGCTGGTCAAGTTCGACTTCCTCGGCCTGAAGACGCTGACCGTGCTCGACCGGGCGGTGCAGCTGATCCGCCATCGCGATGCCGACTTCGACCTCGAGCGGCTGCCGCTCGACGATGCCGCGACCTACCGGCTGATTTCGCAGGGCGACAGCGTCGGCGTCTTCCAGCTCGAAGGTTCGGGCATGCGTGACACCCTGCGTTCGCTCCGGCCGGACACGTTCGAGGACATAATCGCCGTCGTTGCGCTGTATCGGCCAGGACCGATGGACAACATCCCGCGCTTCTGCAACGTGAAGCACGGCACCGAGCAACCCGACTATCTGCATCCGCTGTTGGAGCCGATCCTCAAGGAAACCTACGGCGTCATCGTCTATCAGGAACAGGTGATGCAGATCGCTCAGGTCCTCGCCGGGTACAGCCTGGGCGAGGCCGACCTGTTGCGCCGGGCCATGGGTAAGAAGATCCAGGCGGAAATGGATGCCCAGCGCGAACGCTTCGTGACCGGCGCCACCGAGCGCGGCGTCGACCGCGACCAGGCGAGCTACATTTTCGACCTGGTCAACAAGTTCGCCGGCTACGGCTTCAACAAGAGCCACGCCGCGGCCTACGCCCTGATCGCCTACCAGACCGCCTACCTGAAGGCGAACTACCCGGTCGAGTTTCTTGCCGCCTCGATGGCGCTGGAGCTGCACAACACCGACAAGCTGAACGTGTTCCGGCAGGAGATGGACCGCATGGGCCTGCGGCTGCTGCCGCCGGACATCAATCGCTCGCACGCGGACTTCGCGGTCGAGCAGCAGGACGGGGCCGAGCCGGCGATCCGCTATGCCCTGGCTGCGGTGAAGAACGTCGGCCGCGAGGCCATGCGCACGCTCGTCGACGAACGCGCGGCGCACGGCCCGTTCGCGGATGTCTGGGACTTTGCCGCCCGCATCGATCCGCGCCAGCTCAACAAGCGTCAGCTCGAGAATCTGGCCCGTGCCGGCGCCTTCGACCGGCTGTGCCAGAACCGGGCGCAGATGCACGATGCCGCCGACATACTGATGCGGTATGCCAACCAGGTGGCGCAGGAGCGCGAGTCCAATCAGGTCAGCCTGTTTGCCGACGCCCAAGGTCAGAACACCGCGCCGCCGCCCAACATGGCGGAGCGGGCCGACTGGAGCGTCACCGACCGGCTGGCGCACGAATTCGAAGCGATCGGCTTCTATCTGTCGGCTCATCCGCTCGATGCCTATCCGTCGCTGACGCGCAAAGACAGCGTCATCACCTACGCCGAGCTGCTGGAGCGGGTTGCCGCCGGCGGCAGCCATTTCCGTATCGCCGGCACGGTGCTGCGCAAGCAGGAGCGCAAGAACGCCCGCAACAACGCCTATGCGTTCGTGCAGCTCTCGGACCAGACGGGCATGTACGAAGTGACTGTGTTCTCCGAGGAACTCTCGGCCAAGCGCGAGCTGCTCGAGCCCGGCCGCTGCGTGGTCATGAGCGTCGATGCCCGTGCCGACGGCGATCTGCCGCGGCTGATCGCGCAGAACATCGTCGACGTCGAGGAAGCCTCGGTGCGGTCCTGCGCCGGCCTGCGGGTCTACCTCGACGACGAGGCGCCGCTGGCGTCGATCAGCGGCATCCTTTCCAGCGTCCGCCAGGGCCGTGCGCGGGTGTCGCTACTGCTGAATTTGGCCGACGACCGGCAGGAAGTTGAAATCGCCTTGCCCGGCGGCTTCGCCATCGGCACGGCCGACCGCGGGGCGATCAAGGCCGTGCCCGGTGTCGTGGAAGTCCGCGACGCCTGAGCTGGCGACGCAGATCGGCTGATTTCGGCCATTTCTGCCCGACGAAGAGAAGCCTTGATATCCCCTGCCGGGGACGCTATGTAGCGCCTTGACGTAACCCTCACGCGGGCTTGCGCCGGTTGGACAGACAGCCCCAGCCGGCGCTCCGGTGTCCGGAGCGATCCGGATGGCGCCCGCGGCGGCCAAACCGGAGAAACACCATGGCTTTGATGGACATTCCGTCCTTTACCATGCGCCAGCTGCTCGAGGCCGGCGTGCATTTCGGTCACCAGACGCACCGCTGGAACCCCAAGATGGGGCCGTATCTGTACGGCGTGCGCAACAACATTCATATCGTCGATCTGCGCGAGACGGTGCCGATGCTGCACCGGGCGCTGACGGCGGTGCGCGATGTCGTGTCCTCCGGCGGCCGGGTGCTGTTCGTCGGCACCAAGCGCCAGGCTTCGCAGCCACTCGCCGATGCCGCCAAGGCGTGCGGGCAGTACTACGTGAACCATCGCTGGCTCGGCGGCATGCTGACCAACTGGAAGACCATCTCCAACTCGATCAAGCGCCTGCGCCAGCTCGAGGAGCAGCTCGACCAGGAGCACACCGGTCTGACCAAGAAGGAAACCCTGCGCCTCACGCGTGAGCGCGACAAGCTCGAGCGTGCCCTGGGCGGGATCAAGGAAATGGGCGGTCTGCCGGACATCCTGTTCGTGATCGACACCAACCGCGAGGAAATCGCGATCCTTGAGGCCAAGCGACTGGGCATTCCGGTGGTGGCCGTGGTCGACAGCAACTGCGATCCGTCGGCGATCGACTATCCGATCCCGGGCAATGACGACGCCGCACGGGCGATCGGTCTATATCTCGATCTGGTCTCGCGCTCGGTCATCGCCGGCCTGCAGCAGGAGCAGGCGGCCAGCGGCGATATCGGCGAAGCCGAAGAGGCCCCGGCGGCCGAGCTGCCGGACGAGGCAGCGAGCAAAGAGGCAGGCGGTGGCGCTGATGCCGCCACCGAGGCGGCGGCCGAACCTGTCGCGGATGCCGCGACGGCGGCCCAGGCAGAGGCCGGCGAAACGCCGCCATCGACACCTGCCTGAGTTCGTTCTTCGTTTGATTTCAGGTTCTTATAACGAAATTCCAATTTCGGAGTTTAACTATGGCTCAGATCACGGCGGCGCAGGTCAAGGAACTGCGTGAGAAGACCGGCGCCGGGATGATGGACTGCAAGAAGGCGCTGCAGGAGACCGATGCCGACATGGAAGCGGCGGTCGACTGGCTGCGCACCAAGGGCCTTGCGGCGGCAGCCAAGAAGGCCGGGCGGGTGGCTTCCGAAGGGCTCGTGGCGATTGCCGCCGAGGGGCGTACCGGGGCGATCGTCGAGGTCAACTCAGAAACCGATTTCGTCGCCCGCAACGAGCAGTTCCAGGCGTTTGCCCGCAACGTGGCCGAAGTCGTGCGCGAGGCCGGTGACGAGATCGATGCGGTCAACGCGGCGGCCTATCCGGGGGCCGGCCATAGTGTTGCCGAAGAGCTCACCAACCTGATCGCGACGATCGGCGAGAACATGTCGTTGCGCCGGGCCGCGGTCCTCGCCGTCTCCGAAGGCGTCGTCGCCAGCTACATGCATGCCGCCTCGGCGCCCGGGCTCGGCCGGATCGGCGTGCTGGTGGCGCTGGAATCGGCCGGCGATGTCGGCAAGCTGGAAGCCTTCGGCAAGCAGATGGCGATGCACATTGCCGCCGCGGCGCCCGAAGCCGTCGACGTTGCCGCGCTCGATGCCGGGCTGGTGGAGCGGGAGCGGGCTGTGCTCGTGGAGCAGGCGCGCGAGTCCGGTAAGCCCGAGAACATCATCGAGAAGATGGTCGAAGGCCGGCTGCGCAAGTACTACGAAGACGTGGTGCTGATGGAACAGACCTGGGTGATCGACGGCGAGACCCGGCTGAAGCAGGTGCTGGAGGCGGCGGCCAAGGATGTCGGCGCCCCGGTTGCCGTCGCCGGCTTCGTTCGGTTCGCCCTGGGCGAGGGCATCGAGAAGGAAGAGAGCGACTTCGCCGCCGAGGTGGCGGCGCAGGTTTCCGGCTGAGCCGGCGACGGATCAGCGTCGGCGCCGGCTGCGTTCCGCCGGCTCCGGCTTTCCTGTAAGCTGCCGGGCGCCAACGCCGCGGCGCCGGGCGTGGCCCGGCGGCACAGCTGCGCAGAAGGACCGGTTATGTCCAAAACGCCCGATCCCAAGACCGAAGCCGGCGTACCCAGCCGGTATCGGCGCGTCCTGCTGAAGATCTCCGGCGAGGCGCTGATGGGCGGCGGCGACTACGGCATCGACTACGAGGCCGTGCAGCGCATCGCCAACGACGTGAAAGCGGTGCGCGAGCTCGGCATCGAGGTCTGCCTGGTGATCGGCGGCGGCAACATCTTTCGCGGCGTGTCCGGCGCGACAGTCGGCATGGACCGGGCCAGCGCCGACTACATGGGCATGCTGGCGACGGTGATCAACGCCCTGGCGATGCAGAGTGCGCTCGAAGGTCTTGGCGCGCCGACCCGGGTGCAGTCGGCCATCCCCATGGCCAGCGTCTGCGAGCCCTACATCCGCCGACGTGCCATGCGCCACATGGAGAAGGGCCGGGTCGTGATCTTCGCGGCCGGCACCGGCAACCCGTTCTTTACCACCGATACCACCGCCGCTCTGCGTGCCGCGGAGATGGTGTGCGACGGCTTGCTTAAGGGAACCCAGGTCGACGGGGTCTACTCCGAAGACCCCAAGCAGAACCCCGAGGCGATGCGCTACGAACGGTTGACCTACCTCGAGGTGCTGGCGAGAGACCTCAAGGTCATGGATGCTTCGGCAATTTCCCTTGCTCGCGAAAATAGCATTCCTATCCTTGTGTTCTCGATACACGAGGCAGGTGCGTTTGCAGACGTGCTGCGCGGTCGCGGCGCGTCAACGATCATTGATAACGGGGAGGAGTGAACCGTGGCGGAGCCAGATCTTGATGATTTGCAGCGCCGTATGAACGGTGCGCTTGAAGTACTGCGCCAGGAGTTCGGCGGCCTGCGTACCGGCCGGGCGTCGATCAGCCTGCTGGAACCCATTCACGTCGAAGTTTACGGCTCGGAAATGCCGCTCAACCAGGTCGGCACCATCAGCGTGCCGGAGCCGCGCATGTTGACCGTTCAGGTCTGGGACAAGTCTGCCGTGTCGGGCGTCGAGAAGGCGATCCGCGATTCCGGTCTCGGCCTCAATCCGGCGGTCGACGGCCAGCTGGTGCGGGTGCCGATACCCGAACTCACCGAGGAGCGCCGGGTCGAGATGTCTCGCATCGCCCACCGCTATGCCGAGCAGGCGCGTGTCGCCGTGCGCAACGTCCGCCGCGACGGCATGGAGACGCTCAAGCGGATGGAGAAGGAGGGCGAGCTCAGTCAGGACGAGCAGCACCAGTGGGGTGACCGGGTGCAGAAGCTGACCGATGACATGATCGCCAGGATCGACGAAGCGCTGGCGACCAAGGACGCGGAGATCAAGCAGGTCTGAACCGTGTCCGACGTATCGCCGCATAGCGCGCCGGCGACGCCGCCCCGGCACGTCGCCATTATCATGGACGGCAACGGTCGCTGGGCCCGTGCCCGCGGCCTGCCGCGGGTGGCGGGGCATCAGCGCGGTGCCGAAGCCGTCCGTGGCGTGGTCGAGGCCTGCCGGGAAATGGGCATCAGCTACCTGACGCTGTACGCCTTCTCGTCGGAGAACTGGAAGCGACCGGCGACGGAGGTCGATGACCTGATGGGGCTGTTGCGGCTGTATCTGCGCCGCGAACTGTCGCAGCTTCATCGCAACAACGTGCGTATCCGCTTCATCGGCGACTGGAAGCACCTGGCGCCGGACATCGTCGAGCTGTTCGAAGAGGCGCTGGAGCGCACCCGCGACAACAGCAGCCTGACCTTCATCATTGCCATCAACTATGGCAGCCACAACGAGATCCTCGACGCCACCAGGCGCATCGCGGGCGATGTGCGGGATGGCAGGCTGCAGCCCGAGCAGATCGACGAACGGCTGTTTTCAAGGTATTTGCACACGCATGGCGTCCCGGATCCGGACCTGATCATCCGTACCAGCGGCGAACAGCGCCTGAGCAACTTCCTGTTGTGGCAGGCGGCGTATGCCGAGCTGGTGTTTCTCGATCTGCTGTGGCCGGACTTCACGAAAGCCAGCCTCGAACAGGCGGTGGAGGAGTTCCGTCGCCGCGAGCGCCGCTATGGCGGCACCGACGGCTGACGGATCACAGCAGCAGCTTGTCATCCCTCACCAAGCGAATCCTCTCTGCCGCAGTGCTGCTGCCGGCCGCGGTCGCGGCGCTCTACGCCGGCGGCGTCTGGTTTGCCCTGCTGGTCGCCCTGGCCGCGGGCCTGATGGGCAGCGAATGGTCTTTGCTGATCGACGGGCGCCGGAGCGTCGCGGCGGCTGCGATGTTCGGCCTGATGCTGGTCTTGGTGGTCGTGGTTGCCGCATTGTTCGGTGCGCAGTTTGGGCTCTACGCGGTGGTGGCGGCCTGTGCCTTTGCCGCGATCTGGGATTGGCAGGCATCGCGCCGGGTCCGCTGGCTGACGACCGGGGTGCTCTGGTTCGCCGTGCCCTGCGTCGCCCTGCTGTGGCTGCGGGCGCAACCGCAGATCGCCTTCGCCGGCACGCTGTGGCTGATGGCAGTGGTCTGGGCCTGCGACACCGGCGCCTACTTCGCCGGCCGGGCCATTGGCGGGCCCAGGCTGGCGCCGCGGCTGAGCCCGAACAAGACCTGGGCCGGTCTGGCCGGCGGGATGCTCGCGGGCGCTGTCGTGGGCCCGGCGATGGTGGCATTCGGCGGCCCCGGCGACGCCGTCTGGCTGGCCTGCCTCGGGGCTGCCCTGGCTGGGATTTCGCAGCTCGGGGACCTTGCCGAATCGGCCGTAAAACGCCATTTTGGCGCCAAGGACAGCGGCAACCTGATCCCCGGGCACGGGGGAATACTGGACCGCGTCGACGGACTGCTGTTTGCTGCGATGGCGGCAGCAGCGGTGGCGATCTTGCGTGATGGGGCGTTGATGCAATGGTGATCACGGCGGCGCACGCGCCAACCACCGGCAGACCGCGGCGCCAGGTCACTGTACTGGGAGCCACGGGGTCCATCGGCTGCAACACCCTCGACCTGATCGGCCGGCAGCCCGGCCGCTTCGACGTGGTCGCCCTGACCGCCCATCGCAATGTCGAGCTGCTGGCTGCGCAGGCGCGCCAGCACGGTGCCCGGCTTGCGGTGATCGCCGACCCGGCGCGCTACGACGACCTGAAGGCGGCGCTGGCCGGTTCTTCCTCCGAGGCAGCGGCCGGGCCGGCGGCATTGCTGGAGGCCGCGGCCAGACCGGCCGATTGGGTAATGGCGGGCATCGTCGGTGCGGCAGGTCTCGGGCCGACGCTGGAAGCCGTACGACGCGGCGCGGTGGTGGCGCTCGCCAACAAGGAGTGCCTCGTCTGCGCCGGCGAGCTGCTGTTGCACGAGGTGCGGACCAGCGGTGCCACGTTGCTGCCGGTGGATTCCGAACACAACGCCATCTTCCAGGTCTTCGATTTCGACCGGCCGGACAGCGTCGACCGGATCATCCTCACGGCTTCCGGCGGCCCCTTCCGCTGCCTCGACGTCACGGCGATGGCCCGGGTAACTCCGGCTCAGGCCGTGGCCCACCCGAATTGGGATATGGGCGCGAAGATTTCGGTCGACTCGGCGACGATGATGAACAAGGGCCTCGAGCTGATCGAGGCCTTTCATTTGTTCCCAGTGCGCCAGGATCAGATCGAGATCCTGATCCACCCGCAGTCGGTGGTCCACAGCCTGGTCGGCTATGTCGACGGCTCGGTGCTGGCGCAGCTCGGCGCACCGGACATGCGGACGCCCATCGCCTATGCGCTGGCATGGCCGGCGCGCATGGAAACCCCGGCCGAACGGCTCGACCTGGCCAAAGTAGGCCAGCTCACGTTCGAGCCGCCCGATGCGAAACGCTTTCCGGCGTTGCGGCTGGCGCGCGCGGCGCTGGAGACAGGCGGCGGCGCGCCGACCGTGCTGAGCGCTGCGAACGAGGCCGCGGTGGCGGCGTTCCTCGCTGGCCGCATCGGCTTCCTCGACATTGCCGGTGTGGTGGAAGAGGCGCTGGGCCAGCTGCATGGCCGGCCCATCCGTTCGTTGGAGGATATCGAAACGCTGGATCGGGAAGCCCGCCGCGTCGCCGGCGAGCGCTGTGGCACGCCGGCCGGCGACGCGGACTGACGATCAACTAGGCAACTGGTGGGATATGGACTTCGTCGTCAATCTGGTGACCTACGTGGTGCCGTTCCTGCTGGTGCTGACGGTCCTCGTGTATGTACACGAGATGGGCCACTACCTGGTGGCGCGTTGGAACGGGGTGCGGGTCGAAGTGTTCTCGATCGGCTTCGGCCGGGAGCTGTACGGCCGAACCGACAGCAGGGGCACGCGCTGGAAAATTGCCGCCATTCCGTTCGGCGGCTACGTCAAGTTCTTCGGCGACGAGGATGCCGCCAGCGCGGCCGACAACGCCGCCTTGTCGAAGATGGACCGGGCCGAGCAACAGGTTTCCTTCCATCACAAGAGCCTGGGGCAGCGGGCGGCCATCGTCGCCGCGGGTCCGCTCGCCAACTTCATCTATGCCATCGTCGTCCTGGCGGCGCTGTTCATGATCTTCGGCCAGCGCCTGACCCCGCCGGAGGTCGGTCGGGTGGTCGCCGGCAGTGTCGGCGAGACGGTCGGTTTCCAGGCCGGCGACATCGTTCTCAGCATCGACGGCGACCGCATCGAGCGCTTCGAACAGCTTGACCAGGCGGTGATCCTGAATCCTGGACGCGAGCTCGTGTTCCGCGTCCGCCGCGGCGATCAGGAGTTCGAGATCGCGGCCCGCCCGGCGTCGGTGTTGCGCGACGACATCGAGGGGCTGCCGAAGAACTACGGCGATATGGGCTTGTTCGCGGCCAATCCGGCGATCGTCGGCAAGGTCTATCCGAGCAGCCCGGCGGACGAGGCCGGTTTCCTTGCCGCCGATCGTATCGTCGCCATCGACGGCGCGCGCCTCGACACCTTCGAACAGCTCCAGGACGTGGTTGCGGCCAGTGCCGGACGCGAGCTTCGGGCGACCGTTGAGCGCAGCGGCGGGGAACTGGATCTTCTCGTCACCCCGCGGCGCAACGTGCGCACGGACGAAGCGGGTGTGGTGACCGAACGCTGGTTGATCGGCATTCAGCGTTCGGTGCGCGAGCCGGTCCAGCTCGGACCGGGGTCGGCGTTGCTGGCGGCGGTGACGACGTCGTATGACATGATCGAGCGGACACTGGAGTACGTCGGCCAGATGATCGCCGGCACGCGCGGCACCGAGGACCTCGGTGGGCCGCTGCGGATCGCCCACGCGTCCGGTCAGGCTGCCCAGGTCGGGCCGGAGCAACTGGTGCTGCTGTCGGTCCTGTTGTCGCTGAACCTGGGCCTGATCAACCTGTTCCCTATCCCGATTCTCGATGGCGGCCATCTGATGCTGTACGCAATTGAGGCCGTCCGCGGCCGGCCGCTGACGGCGCGGATGCAGGATTTCGCCTTCCGCATAGGGCTCGCCCTGGTACTCATGCTGACCGTCTTTGCCACCTGGAACGATCTCGTTAACCTGCGCGTCGTGGAGTTCATCTCCGGACTGTTCTCCTGACCGGCGAAAGACCGTGAGGCGTTCTGTTTTGGGATCGTATCGAGTGCTGCTGGCGGTCTTCGTGCTGGCAGCCGGCCTTGTGACGTCGACCGCCGGGCAGGCCCAGTTCCGACAGGGCGGCGCGGCGGGCGCCCTGGCCGTTGCCGCGATCGATGTTTCCGGCAACCAGCGCATCGAGGCCGCCACGGTACGTTCGTACATGCGCATCGGCGTGGGCGACGCCTATGACCCCGCGCTGGTCGACGAGTCCCTCAAGTCGCTGTTCGCGACCGGCCTGTTCGCCGACGTCACGATCCGCCGCCAGGGCAATGTGCTGGTCGTCAACGTGGTCGAGAACCCGATCATCAACCGGCTTGCCTTCGAGGGTAACCGGCGCATCGACGACGCGACGCTCGAACAGGAAGTCCGGCTGCGTCCGCGCGTGGTCTACACCCGCAGTCGTGTGCAGGCCGACGTTCAGCGTATTCTGCAGGTCTACCGCCGCAACGGCCGTTTCGCCGCCACCGTCGAGCCGAAGGTCATCCAGCTCGAGCAGAATCGCGTCGATCTCGCGTTCGAGATCAATGAGGGCCCGCTGACCGGGATCCGCCGCATCGACTTCATCGGCAATGAGGAGTTCACCGACGGCAAGCTGAAGAGCGCGTTGGCGACCAAGGAGTCGCGTTGGTATCGCTTCCTCAGTTCGACCGACACCTACGATCCCGACCGGCTGACGCTCGACCGCGAGCTGTTGCGCACCTACTACCTGGAACGTGGTTACGCCGATTTCCGCGTGGTCTCCGCCGTCGCCGAGCTGACCCAGGACCGCAAGGACTTCTTCGTCACCTTCACCCTCGACGAGGGAGAGCTCTACCAGTTCGGGACGATCGACGTCAGCAGCAACCTGCGCAACCTGTCGTCCGAGGATTTGCTGCCGTTCGTGACCACCAGGCCCGGCGAGACCTACAACGCCGAGGAGGTCGAGCGGAGCATCGAGCGCCTGACCTTCGCTGTGGGCCAGCGCGGCTTTGCCTTCGTCGACATCCGTCCGCGGGTCGATCGCAATCGCGAAGAGCGGATCATCAACATTACCTACGAGATCAACGAGGGTCCGCGGGTCTACGTGGAGCGCATCAATATCACCGGCAACGTGCGCACCCTGGACAAGGTAATCCGGCGGGAAATGCTGATCGTCGAAGGCGATGCGTTCAACACCGCCAAGGTCAGGCGGTCGCGCCAGCGCATTCAGCGGCTCGGGTTTTTCGACAAGGTCGAGCTTACGGAACAGGAGGGCAGCGCCCCAGACAGGGTCGTGCTCGACGTCGATGTCCAGGAGCGCTCCACCGGCGAGCTGAGCTTCGGTGTCGGCCTGTCGACCAACGAGACCGTGGTCGGCGACGTCACGCTGCGCGAGCGCAATCTGCTCGGCCGGGCGCAGGATCTGCGGGTCGGACTGAGCATCGGCGCGCGCCGTCAGCAGGTCGACCTGTCGTTTACCGAGCCCTACTTCCTGGATCGAAACGTCGCTGCGGGCTTCGACATCTTCACGGTCGCCCGCGACCAGCAGGACCGGAGTTCGTTCGACGAAGACAACCGCGGTGCCAGCGCACGCACCACCTTTCCGATTACCGACAACATGCGCGCGGGCGCCAACTACACGCTGCGCCAGGACCGCATCACCGGGGTGAACGACAGTACGTCGGAACTGATCTTGCAGGACCTGGGCACGTTCCTGACTTCGTCCGTCGGCTACCAGGTGACCTATGACACCCGCGACGGCGTCCTGTTACCCACCAGCGGCCTGCTGATCCGCGGCGCGCAGGACTTCGCCGGTCTGGGCGGTGACAAGCATTACCTGCGCACGCGGGCCACCTGGTCGTATCACTACCCCTTCAGCCCGGATATCGTCGGCAACCTGGCAATAACCGGCGGTCACATCGTCGCCTTCGGCGACGAGCACGTCCGCGTTACCGACCGCTTCTTCCTGGGCGGCGACAGCCTGCGCGGCTTCGAGCGCGGCGGCGTCGGCCCGCGCGACAGTGCGACCGGCGATGCCTTGGGCGGCACGGTGTTCTACGTCGCCACCGGCGAGGCGCGCTTTCCGCTCGGCCTGCCGAACGAGTTCGGCATCCTGGGCCGCGCCTTCACCGAGGTCGGTTCCCTGACCGACCCCGACGTTACCGGTCCGACCCTGCTCGACGACAAATCGGCACGCCTGTCGGTTGGCGTTGGGCTATCATGGCAGTCGCCGTTCGGACCGATCCGGATTGATATCGCTGAAGCATTGCTGAAGCAGGACTTCGACAAGCCCGAACTGTTCCGCTTCAGCTTTGGCAGCCAACTCTAGGCGGGAATACCCCATGCGTCGCAGTGCCGTTCTTTTCCTCGCCGGCATGGCCATGATCTTCGTCCTGCAGGCACGGGCCTGGGCGCAGGATCTGCCGCCCGCCGTGATCGCCGTGTTGGACTTCAAGGCGGTGATGAGCGAAGCCGCGGCGGCGCAGGACATCCGCCGCCAGCTTCAGGTCTACCGCGAGCGCTATCAGCAGGAGATCAACCTGCAGGAAGAGGCGCTGCGGGCCGAGGGACAGTCGCTGCAACAGCAACAGGCGATTCTCACGCCAGCCGCGTTCGAGGAGAAGTACCGGGCGTTCGACAAGAAGACGCTCGAAATGCGCCGGCAGTGGGAAGACAAGGCACGCAACCTCGACCGTTCGTTCAATGCCGCCATGGGCGAGATCCAGAAGGCGGTGGTCCCCATCGTCGAGGAGCTCACGCAGGCGCGCGGTTTCAACATCGTGGTCGACAGCTCGCAGGTCCTCTTCGCCAAGAAGGCTTTGGACATCACGCCGATCGTTGTAGAGGAACTGAACGCGCGGCTGCCCGCCGTTCAGGTTCCGCCTCCGCCGCAATAGCGGCTGTCGGGGCCCGGTCCGCGTGCCGGCCGCATTGATAATCCGCGCCAGATCGGGCACAACCTCGGGCTTGGCGGGGGCCGCAGCATCGTTGCGATGGTGAGGGAAGCAAGGGGCCGCGCGGTCGTGTTGCGGCATGGCGCAGCCTGGTGGCGGATCTCACCGCCGGCGCGGCGATAACGGAAGCCCCGTCACAACGGGAAGTCCATCGGCAAGCCGAGATGCTCGAGCGCCTGGCGCAGCAAAGAGGGCGGAAGATATGACCCAGACGGACGGGCCGGGCGAAGTCGCAATGGTCGACATCGCGCGGGTCATGGAAATGATCCCGCATCGCTATCCCATGCTGCTGGTGGATCGCGTGATCGACATCGTCGCCGGCGAGAGCGCCGTCGGCATCAAGAACGTCACCATCAACGAGCCGCAGTTTCAGGGTCATTTTCCCGCCCGTGCGATCATGCCAGGCGTGATGATCGTCGAGGCCATGGCGCAGACGGCAGCGGTGCTGGCAGTCTATACCCTCGGCGCCGCCGCCGAAGGCAAACTGGTCTACTTCATGTCGATCGATGGCTGCCGGTTCCGGCGGCCGGTCACGCCGGGGGATACAATGCGCATCGAGGTGAAGAAAGACCGGCAGCGCCGCGGGGTATGGCGCTTCAAGGGACGGGCGGTCGTCGACGGCAACCTGGCCACCGAGGCCACGTTCTCTGCCATGATCGCCGACGGATAAGCGCCATGGTCGAGATCCATCCCACCGCCATTGTCGACAAGGGCGCCACGCTGGGCGAGGGCGTCAAGATCGGGCCGTACAGCATCGTCGGCGGCGACGTCACGATCGGCGACGGCGGCGAACTGCAGTCGCATGTCATCGTCCAGGGCAGGACCACGATCGGCGTCAACGTGCGGATCTTTCCATTCGCCGCCGTCGGCTTGCCGCCGCAGGACCTGAAGTTCAGCGGCGAGGACGTGCAGCTCATTGTCGGTGACAATGTGATCATCCGGGAACATGCGACCCTTCATCCAGGCACCGCCACCGGCGGCATGGTGACCCGGGTCGGCGATAACTGCCTGCTGATGGTCGGTTGTCACATTGCCCATGACTGCACGATCGGCAATCACGTCATCCTCGCCAACAATGCCGCCATGGGCGGCCACGTCGAAATCCAGGACCATGCCATCCTTGGCGGCATGGTCGCCATGCAGCAGTTCGTGCGGATCGGCCGCCACGCCATGATCGGTGGCGCCGCGGCGGTCGAGAACGACGTGATCCCTTATGGCTCGGTCAAGGGCAATCGGGCCTACCTGAACGGCCTCAACATCGTCGGCCTGAAACGGCGCGGCTTTTCGCGTGACGACATCAATACCTTGCGGGCCGCCTATCGGATGCTGTTCGCCACCGAGGGGACGCTCCAGCAGCGCCTGCAGGATGTCGACGCAACGTACAGCGGCAACGAGCAGGTGAAAGAAATCGTCGAGTTTATCCGAGCGGACTCCTCGCGTGCCCTCTGCCAGCCCAACACCACCCACGGCAACTGACAAGCTGGGACTGCTGGCGGGACGCGGGCCCCTTCCGCGCAAACTGGTAGAGGCCTGCCAGCGCAGCGGGCGCGAGCTGTTCGTGATCGCCTTCCGCAACGAGACCGACCCGGCCACGGTCGAGGGCGTCGCCCATGCCTGGGTCGACCTGGCCGCCGTCGGGCGGACGTTGCGCGTGCTGCGCGATGCCGGCGTCGGCGAGCTGGTGCTGCTCGGGCCGGTCGGCCGGCCGGACTTCACCGCTCTGCGGCCGGACTGGCACGGCGCCAGGCTGCTGCCGAAGGTGTTGAAGGCGGCCCGCCAGGGTGACGATGCGATCATGAAGGTGGTCGTCGACGATCTCGAGCAGCAGGGCTTTCGCGTTGTCGGGGCAGAGCAGATCATGGCCGAGCTCGCGCCGGGCGGCGGGCCGCTCGGGCGGCATCGCCCGCAGGAGCGTGACCTGGCGGACATCCGGCGCGGCGTCGAGGTCGTCGCCGCGCTTGGCCGCCTCGACATCGGTCAGGCGGTGGTGGTGCGCAACGGCTATGTCCTCGCCGTGGAGGCCGCCGAGGGCACCGACGCGATGCTCGAACGCTGCGCCGGTCTCGACCGGGTGGATACGGATGGCGGCGTGCTGGTGAAGCTGCCGAAGCCAGGCCAGGAGCGCCGGGCGGACCTGCCGACGATCGGTCTGCCCACGGTGGAACGCTGCGTGCGCGCCGGCTTGAACGGCATCGCCCTGGAGGCCGGTGGCGCGCTGATCGATGATCGCGACGACGTCGTGCGCCTGGCGGACGAGAAGGGCCTGTTCATTTTCGGTCTCGAGCCGGGAACGGCGGGCTGAAGGCGATGGCGCTGCACGTCATGCTGGTGGCCGGCGAGGCTTCCGGCGATGTCCTCGGAGCCCGTCTCATGGCCGCGCTGCGGGCCCGGTACGACGGCGCGGTCCGCTTCTCGGGGATCGGTGGCGAGCTGATGGCCGCCGAAGGCCTCGACAGCCTGTTCCCCATGGCCGAGCTGTCGATCATGGGCCTGGCGGAGGTGCTGCCGCGGCTGCCGAAACTGCTGCGGCGGATTCGCGAGACGGCCGGGTTTGCCCGGGCGGAAATGCCCGACGCCCTGGTCACCATCGACGCACCCAGCTTCGGTCTGCGTGTCGCCGGCAAGCTGCAGGGGGCGGGCATTCCCCGCATCCACTACGTCGCGCCGCAGGTCTGGGCCTGGCGCCCCGGCAGGGCCCGGCACATTGCCGGCACGATCGACCACCTGCTGGCGCTGTTGCCGTTCGAGCCGAAATTCTTCGAGGACTACGGCCTGCCCTGCACCTTCGTCGGCCATCCCGTGGTCGAGAACCCCAAGCCGACCCCGGCCGAGGCGCAGGCCTTCCGGGAGCGGCACCGGATCCCGTTGCAGGCGCCTGTCGTCGCGACCTTGCCAGGTAGCCGGCACAGCGAGATCGCCCGCCACCTGACTGTTTTCGCCGAAGGACTGGAACAGCTGGCGGCGGGCCATGCCGGCCTGCAGGCCGTCGTCGCCACGGTGACGCCGATCGAACGTGAGGTCCGTGAAGCCGTCGCGCAGTGGCGCCTGCCGGCCACCGTGACGACCGACCGGGCCAACCGGTTCGCCGCCTTCGCGGCCTGCGACGTTGCCTTGGCCGCGTCGGGCACGGCCTCGCTGGAGCTGGCGCTGGCCGGGGTGCCCAGCGTCATCGCCTACCGCACCAGCCGGCTGACCGGCGCAATGGTCCGGCCTCTGCTGAACGTCGACCATATCGCCCTGCCGAACATCCTCGCCGGCCGCACGGTGATGCCCGAACTGATCCAGGAGCGCTACACCCCGCAGAACCTGGCCGCGGCACTCGCCGGCCTGCTGGACGATGCCGGGGCACGGCAGAGCCAGAACGACGCACTGGCGGCGATTGCCCGCGAGCTCGGCGCCGACGGGCCGCCGCCGAGTTCCCGCGCCGCCGACGCCGTGCTAGAAGTTATCCAACGGTTTCAATCGAGGCAGGCGTGAGGTGAGCGATGGCTGAGGCAAGCGCGACGACGGATGCGTCCAGGTTCCAGTTCCTGCACACGATGTTGCGGGTCAAGGACCTCGACAAATCGCTGGATTTCTACACCCGGCTGCTCGGCATGCAGCTGATCCGCAAGAAGGACTACCCGACCGGCGAGTTCACCCTGGCCTTCGTCGGCTATGGCGACGAGCGGGACAGCACGGTGGTCGAGCTGACCCACAACTGGGGGCAGGAAGACAACTACGACCTGGGTAGCGGCTTCGGCCACCTGGCGATCGGCGTGCCCGACATCTATGGCGTCTGCGAGGCGCTGGAAAAGGAAGGCGTGAGCATCCCGCGTCCGCCGGGGCCGATGAAGCACGGCGGCAGCGTCATCGCCTTCATCGAAGATCCCGACGGCTACAAGATCGAACTGATCGAGCGCAGCTGAGCTGCCGCGACCGTTAACCGACGACCAAGGCCCGCGCCCATGGCGCGGGCCTTTTTTGCGTTTCCGGTGCCGCGCCGGGTGGGTCTCAGCGCTGGTGCAGCGGCACGTACTCGCGTTGCTCGGGCCCGGTGTAGAGCTGCCGGGGACGGCCGATCTTCTGCGAGGGATCCTCGATCATCTCGTTCCACTGCGCGACCCAGCCGACGGTACGGGCCAGGGCGAAGATCACGGTGAACATGCTCATCGGGATCCCCATCGCCCGCAGGATGATGCCGGAATAAAAGTCGACGTTGGGATAGAGCTTGCGTTCGACGAAGTAGGGATCCTTCAGGGCGATTTTCTCCAGCTCCATGGCCAGGCGCAGCAATGGCTCGTCCTTGACGCCGAGTTCGTCGAGCACTTCGTGGCAGGTCTGCTGCATCACCCGCGCCCGCGGGTCGTAGTTCTTGTAGACCCGGTGGCCGAAGCCCATGAGCCGGAACGGATCGTCGGGATCCTTGGCCTTCTCCAGGAAGGTCTCGATGTTGGAGACGTCGCCGACCTCTTCCAGCATCTTCAGCACCGCTTCGTTGGCGCCGCCGTGCGAGGGGCCCCACAGGCTGGCGATGCCGGCGGCGATGCAGGCGAACGGGTTGGCGCCGGACGAGCCGGCCAGCCGCACCGTCGAGGTCGAGGCGTTCTGCTCGTGGTCGGCGTGCAGGATGAAGATGCGGTCCATGGCTTTGGACAGCACCGGGTTGACCTTGTACTCCTCGGCCGGCACCGAGAACATCATGTACAGGAAGTTCTCCGCATAGCTGAGGTTGTTGCGCGGGTACATGAACGGTTGGCCGAGTGAATACTTGTAGGCCCAGGCGGCGATCGTCGGCATCTTCGCGATCAGCCGGTAGCTCGCCACCATACGCTGGTGCGGATCGGCGATGTCAGTGCTGTCGTGATAGAACGCCGACAGCGCCCCGACCACGCCGCACATGATCGCCATGGGATGGGCGTCGCGCCGGAAGCCGCGATAGAACTGGGCGATCTGCTCGTGCAGCATCGTGTGGTAGGTGATGTCCTTGACGAACTTGGCCTTTTCCTCGCGGTCCGGCAGGTCGGCATAGAGCAGCAGGTAGCAGACCTCCATGAAGTCCGAGTGTTCCGCCAGCTCGTCGATGGAGTAGCCCCGGTGCAACAGCACGCCTTCGCCGCCGTCGATGTAGGTGATCTTGGATTCACAGCTGCCGGTCGCGGTGAAGCCCGGATCGTAGGTGAACATGCCGGTCGTGCTGTACAGCGTTCGGATGTCGATCACCTTGGGCCCCAGGCTGCCGGCCAGGACCGGGAACTGCACGTTGCTGTCGTCGCCGCTGGCGCCAAGCGTGATTGTCTCGTCGGACATGGGACCTCTCTTACCTGGAACATGGATGGGCCGGGCGGGCGAGCGCGCGCGGCAGACGGTTAACAACGATTATAGCGGAGCCGGCGGCGGCGCGATAAGGTCGATTTTGCCGCACGCTGGCGCGAAATAGGGGTGTCGGCCGTCAGCGGTTGCGGCCGGCGGCGGCATCGGCGATGCGACCGAGGGATTCCTCCCGGCCGAGTGCCAGGAGAACATCGAAAATGCCCGGAGAAGTCGTGGTCCCCGTCAGCGCTGCGCGCAGGGGTTGGGCGACCTTGCCAAACTTGAGACTCTCGCGCTCGGCATAGCCGCGCACCGTCTCTTCCAGCCCCGCCGCGGTCCACACATCCTGTCCGGCCAATGCCGCGGCCAGGCCGTCGAGCACGGCACGGCCGGCATCGTCGAGCAGCTTGCGGGCCTTGTCGTCGATCGCCAGCGGCCGCTCGGCGACGCAGTAGCCGGCGCGGTCGGCGAGATCGACCAGGGTCTTGGCGCGCTCCTTCAGGTCGGCCATGGACAGCAGCAGCCGCCGGCGTTCGGCTTCGCTCAGCGGGCGGCCCGTGCGCTCGCGCAACCACGGTTCGACCAGGCCCACCAAGTCGTCGTCGTCGCGCGCGCGCAGGTAGTGGCTGTTCAGACTCTCGAGCTTGGCGAAGTCGAAGCGGGCAGGGGCCCGGCCGACTCCGTCGAGATCGAACCAGGCAATGGCCTGCTCGGTGGAGAAGATCTCGTCGTCGCCGTGCGACCAGCCCAGTCGGACCAGGTAGTTCCGCAGCGCCTCCGGCAGGTAGCCCATCTCGCGGTAGGCCTCCACCCCCAGGGCCCCGTGGCGCTTCGACAGCTTGGCGCCGTCGGGTCCGTGGATCAGCGGGATATGCGCAAACGCCGGCGCCGCCCAGCCGAGCTGGTCGTAGATCTGCCGCTGCCGGATCGCGTTGGTGAGATGATCGTCGCCGCGGATGACGTGGCTGATCTCCATGTCGTGGTCGTCGACCACCACCGCCAGCATGTAGGTCGGCGTGCCGTCGCTGCGCAGCAGCACCATGTCGTCGAGTTCGGCGTTCTGCACCGTGACCATCCCCTGGACCAGATCGTCGACGCTGGTGGCGCCGCTGTCGGGCGCCCGCAGGCGGATCACGTATGGCTCCCCGGCGGGCGCCGAAGCGCCGTCCCGATCGCGCCACTCCGAGCGGATCGCCCGGCCTTCTGCCCGCGCCTGCTGGCGCATCTGCGCCAGTTCCTCCTGGCTGTGGTAGCAGCGATAGGCTTTGCCGGCGGCGAGCAGTTCCTCGGCCACGGCGGCATGGCGGCCGGCGCGGGCGAACTGCGAGATCGCCTCGCCGTCCCAGTCGAGACCGAGCCAGCGCAGGCCATCGTAGATCGCCTCCACCGCCGCCTCGGTCGAGCGCGCCCGGTCGGTGTCCTCGATCCGCAACAGCATGCGGCCGCCGTTGTGCCGGGCGTACAGCCAGTTGAACAGGGCCGTACGGGCACCGCCGATATGGAGGTCGCCGGTGGGCGAGGGCGCGAAACGGGTGACCACGGTCATCGGTTCTGTTTGCCGGAGGTTGTGCCTAGGATTGTCGGCGGGTGTCTAACACAAGCGCCAGCGCTGCGCGATAGCCGGAGGGCCGGATGCAGCCGTCGATGAGCCGGCATGGGAGCAGCCCGGGCCACGGCACGACGATCGCCGTGGCGGCAACGGCGCTGTGGCGGCGGCTGGCCCAGGCGGTCGAGCTGCAGCGACACGGCTGGCCGCTCTGGCTGCCCGTCTGCTTCGGCATCGGCGTCGGCAGCTACTTTGCCCTGCCGCTCGAACCGTCGGGCTGGCTGCCGCTGGCGGCGGCGGTCGCCGCCCTGGTGCCGGCCCTGACCGGGCGATGGTGGCGCGGTGGCGTTCTGGCGACGCTGTTTGCCCTGCTCGCCGTGGCCGGATTTGGCGTGGCGCAGTGGCGCAGCGCCGCCGTGGCCGCGCCGGTACTGGCCAAGCGGACGGGCCCGGTGGAGGTGAGCGGCCAGGTGCTGCGGGTGGAGGCGCGGGGTCGTGACGCCCGCCTGCTGCTGCGATCGGTCAGGCTGCCGGGGATGCCGGCCGAGACGACACCCGCACGCGTGCGCGTCGTCGTGCGCCCGCAGCCCGACGATATCCGGCCCGGCGACTGGGTTGCCGTGCGGGCGGTGTTGATGCCGCCGGCGCGGCCGAGCCGTCCGGGCGGCTTCGATTTCGCCCGTATGGCCTGGTTCCAGCGGCTCGGCGCCGTGGGCTTTGCCGTCGGCCGCCCCGCCGTCATGGCGCCCCCGGACGTCGCCGGCGACGCGACGCTGGCGATGCGGGTGAACGGTCTGCGTCAACGGTTGACGGCGCGGATCCGCGCGGCCGTGCCGGGCCCCACCGGGGCCGTGGCGGCGGCACTCATCACCGGCGAACGCGGCGCCATCGCCGAGGCCGACGCGCAGGCGATGCGCGCTTCCGGACTGGCACATCTGCTGGCGATTTCCGGTCTGCACATCGGCCTGGTTGCGGGCACCCTGTTCTTCGCCGTCCGTTTTGTCCTGGCCCTGGTCGAGCCGGTCGCCTTGCGCTACCCGATCAAGAAGTGGGCTGCGGTCGCGGCATTGCTCGGCGCCTTCGGCTACCTGTTGCTGAGCGGCGCGACCGTGCCGACGCAAAGGGCGTTCCTGATGGCGGCGCTGGCGCTGGGCGCGGTGCTGATCGACCGCAACCCGATCTCCATGCGCCTGGTCGCGTTCGCCGCCATGGTGGTCCTGCTGGCACAGCCGGAGAGCCTGCTGGGGCCGAGCTTCCAGATGTCGTTTGCCGCCGTGATCGGCCTTGTCGCCGTTTACGAGCTGGTCGGCGCTCGCTTCGCCCGCGGCCGCCGCCGGCGCGGTCCCGGCGGGAGGCTTGCCGTCTATGTCGGCGCCGTGCTGCTGACGACGCTGGTCGCCAGTGCGGCGACCTCGCCATTTGCCGCCTACCATTTCCATCGCATCGCCAGCTATGGCCTGCTCGCCAACCTGCTGGCGGTGCCGCTGATGGGCGTTTGGATCATGCCATGTGCCGTGCTCGCGCTGCTGCTCATGCCGTTCGGCCTGGAGGCCATGCCGTTGTGGGCCATGGGCCAGGCGATCGATCTGGTCCTGGCCTGGGCGCATGCGATCGCCGATCTGCCCGGCGCGATCCGGCGCTGGCCGGCGATGCCCGTCGCCGGTCTGGTGCTGCTCGCCGGGGGCGGGCTCTGGCTTTGCCTGTGGCGGGGCTGGGGCCGGCTCGCCGGCCTGTTGCCGGTCGCCACCGGCCTGGTGCTGGCGCTGGCGGCTCCGCAGCCCGACCTCATCGTCAAGGAGGACGGTCGGTTTGCCGCCGTCCGCATCGACGATGCGGTCTATCTCGCCGGCCGGCGTCATCGCCGGACCCTCGAGGACTGGCTCGATGCCTGGGCGTTGCCGCCCGAGGCGGTGCGGCCGGTTGGCGATGCCACGCCGCTGCGCTGCGATGCCCTGGGCTGCCTGGTCGACCTGGCCGGTCACCGGATTGCCCTTGCACGGGACGCCCGTGCGCTCGGCGACGACTGCCGGCTCGCAGACCTGCTGATCTCGGCCGTGCCGGTGCGCTACGGCTGTCGCGGCGCCGGCATCGTCGTCATCGATCGCTTCGACCTGTGGCGTCGCGGCGGCCATGCCTGGCAGGTGGACGGCGGGTCGCTACGGATGACCACGGTCGCCGGGGCGCAGGGGCAAAGGCCCTGGGCTGCGGCCCGCGGCCGCGATCGGGAAGGGGCCGTCGGCAGGTCTCAGTAGCGGCGCATCAGGGCAATCAGCCGGCCCTGGATGTGGACCCGGTCGGGCGGGAAGATACGGGTCTCGTAGTGCTGGTTGGCCGGCTCGAGGGCAACCGAATTGCCTTTGCGGCGCAGCCGCTTCAGCGTCGCCTCTTCATTGTCGATCAGGGCGACGACGATGGCGCCGTTGTCGGCGGTATCGCAGCGCTTGATGAGGGCCGTGTCGCCGTCGAGGATGCCGGCTTCGACCATCGAGTCGCCGGCAACTTCCAGGGCGAAATGTTCGCCCTGTTCGAGCATTCCCATCGGCACATCGACGAAGGTGGAGGGGTCTCTGAGTGCCTCGATAGGGGTGCCGGCGGCGATCCGCCCGTACAGCGGCAGACTGGCGATCTCGTTGCTGTCGACGGCGTGGCGGGCCGCCGCGCCGGTGAACTCGCCCTGGATCACGTTCGCCGCCAGCGGCCGCCCCGCAGGCACCACGGCATCGGGCAGCTTCAGCACTTCCAGCGCCCGCGCCCGATGCGGCAGGCGGCGGATGAAGCCGCGTTCTTCCAGGGCGGTGATCAGCCTGTGGATGCCGGACTTGGACTTCAGGTTCAGCGCCGCCTTCATCTCGTCGAACGATGGCGAGATGCCTGCGTCCTGAATCTGCGCGTGAATGAAGGTGAGAAGTTCGTGCTGTTTGCGTGTCAGCATCGACGGCCCCTGTGTCCGAGCACCACATCAAGATATAGAACAAAACCAAAACGTGGGCACATGTTCTAGTTTGGTTCTTTTGGGCCGTCAAGCGCTTTCTGCGACACCGGGCCGCCGCGTCGGCTCAGACCGGGTCGAACGGGCGGTCGAGGCGGATGATCTCGACCTCGTCGCCGGCCACGGCGGCCGGGGCATGCGGCGGTCGCAGCACCAGGCACTGCGCCTGGGCCAGGGCCGAGAGCATCGAGCTGTCCTGCTTGCCGAACGGACGGGCCACCAGACTGCCGTCGTCGCGGCGCTGCAACGCGGCGCGCAGGTAGTCCTGGCGGCGGTCGTTGGCGGCCAGCGGCTCGGCCAGCACGGCGCGCTCGGTCTCGAGGATGTTGCTGTCGGCGCCGAGCATTGCCCTGAGCGCCGGGGCCAGGAAGATCAGCCCGCAGACCAGGGAGGAGACCGGGTTGCCGGGCAGGCCGAGCATCGGCACCTCGCCGATGCGGCCGAACATCAACGGCTTGCCCGGGCGCATGGCGATCCGCCAGAAGTCGAGCTCGAGTCCCTGTTCGCCGAGCACATGGCGCACCAGGTCGTGCTCGCCGACGGAGGCCCCGCCCAGGGTCACCAGCATGTCCGCGCCCCGGGCGCCGGCAGCCATGCGCCTGAGCGACTCTTCGTTGTCCCGGGCAATCCCGAGGTCGATGGGACTGGCGCCGCAACCCGCCACCAGGGCAGCGAGGGCGAGGCTGTTGGAGCTGACGATCTGGCTGGGACCGAGCGGATCGCCGGGCCGGACGATCTCGTCACCGGTGGCCAAAAGGGCGACCCGGGGGCGCCGGCGGACGTTGAGCCAGGGAACGTTCATCGCCGCGGCCAGGCCGACGTCGCGGGCGCTCAGGGGTCGGCCGGCATGCAGGCCGACCCGGCCGGCCTCGAAGTCGAGCCCGGCCGGCCGCACGTAGTGGCCGTGCGGCACGCTCACCAGCATCCGGATCCGCTCGCCGTCGGCTTCGGTGTCCTCCTGGATGACCACGGCATCGCTGCCGGCCGGCATCGGTCCGCCGGTGAAGATGCGCACCGTCTCGCCGGCGGCGACCTGGCCGTCGAAGGCCCGGCCGGCCGGGGCGCTGCCGATGCAGCGCAGGCTGACCGGCGCGGCGGCGACGTCGGCGGCCCGGACGGCGTAGCCGTCCATGGCCGAGACGGCGACCGGCGGCTGCGTGACCCGGGCAGTGACGTCCTCGGCCAGGATCCGGCCATGCGCCTGCGCCAGTCCGACCGTCTCCACCGGCATCACCGGGAGCTCGGCCAGGATCCGTGCCTGCGCTTCCGCGACCGAGATCATCCGTCGCCGGCCGGTCTCTCGTATGTGCCGGACTTGCCGCCGCTCTTGTAGGCGAGCTGCACGGCATCGATCACCATGTCGCGGTCGACTGCCTTGCACATGTCGTAGACGGTGAGGCCGGCGACGCTGACCGCGGTCAGCGCTTCCATCTCGACCCCGGTGCGGCCGGCGAGCTTTACCGTCGCCTCGATATCGACGGCGTTGTCGGCCTCGTTGCAGCTCAGGTCGACGGTCACAGAGCTCAGTGCCAGAGGGTGACACAGCGGGATCAACTCGGCCGTGCGCTTGGCGGCCATGATCCCGGCCAGGCGGGCGACCTGCAGGACGTCGCCCTTGGCGACACCGCCGTCACGGATCAGCGACAGGGTTTCGGGCCGCATGCGGATGCGGCCGGTGGCGGTGGCGATGCGTCGGGTCTCCGCCTTGTCGGTGACGTCGACCATGCGGGCATCGCCCTTGTCGTCGAAATGGGTCAGGCGCGACACGGGCTCAGTCCGCCGTCGCTGCCAGGGGCGCGGGGGCCAGCAGTGCCGCCGTGGCCGCCGTCACGTCCGCCTGGCGCATCAGCGACTCCCCGACCAGGAAACAGCGGTAGCCGGCCGCCGCCATGCGGGCCAGGTCGGCCGGGCCATAAAGCCCGCTCTCGCTCACCCGCAGGATGTCGTCGGGCATCCGCGCCGCCAGCGCTTCGCTGGTGCCGAGATCGACTTCGAGGGTTTTCAGATTCCGGTTGTTGACGCCGATCAGACGGACATTGAGCTGCAAAGCGCGTTCGAGCTCGGCGCCGTCGTGCACCTCGACCAGGACATCCATCTGCCAGGTCGCGGCCACGGCCGCCAGCTCGCGTGCCTGGGTGTCGTCGAGGGCGGCCATGATCAGGAGGATGCAGTCGGCGCCGAGCATGCGCGCCTCGGCCACCTGGTAGGGCTCGAGCATGAAATCCTTGCGCAGGACCGGCAGCGTGCAGCTCGCGCGCGCCTGCACCAGGTAGTCGTCGTGGCCCTGGAAGTAGGGCACGTCCGTCAGCACCGACAGGCAGGTGGCGCCCCCGGCCTCATAGGCGGCGGCCAGGGTTGCGGGGTCGAAATCGGCCCGGATCAGACCTTTCGATGGGGATGCTTTCTTGATCTCGGCGATCAGGCCGTACCGGCCGGCGGCGGCACGCTCGGCGAGGCGGTCGGCGAAGCCGCGTGGCGGCGGGGCCGCACGCGCCGCGGCCTCGACCTCCGGCAGTGGCAAGGCCCGGCGACGCTCGGCGACGTGGCGAAGCTTGTCGTCGCAAATGCGTTGCAGCACGTCGCTCATTCGTCCTCCACCGGCGGCCGGTTGCTGATCTCGACCAGCCGCGCCAGCTTGTCCCGGGCCTGGCCGCTGTCGATCGCTTCGGCCGCCATTACCGCTCCCTGCTTCAGGTCGGCTGCCTTGCCGGCGATGGTCAGCGCGGCGGCGGCATTGTAGAGGACAATGTCGCGGTAGGCGCCGCCGCTGCCGGCCAGCACGCCTTTCAGGGCTTCGGCATTGGCTTCCGGCTCGCCGCCCTTGAGCTCGGCCAACGTCGCCGTGTCGATCCCGGCCTCGCCCGGCGTCAATTCGAACTCGGTGATCTCGCCATCGTCCAGGGCGACGACATAGGACGCGCCGGTGGTGGTCAGTTCGTCGGTGCCGTCGGCGCCATGCACCACCCAGACCTTCTCGGAGCCGAGCGCGCGCAAGGTCTCCGCCATCGGCCGCAGCCATTGCCGCGAGAACACGCCGAGCAACTGCCGCTTGACGCCGGCCGGGTTCGACATCGGCCCCAGGAGGTTGAAGATCGTCCGCGTGCCGAGCTCGACGCGCGTCGGTCCGACGTTGCGCATCGCCCCGTGATGGCGCTGGGCCATCATGAAGCAGATCCCGTTTTCCCACAGCGCCTGGCGGACCAGGCTGAAGTCGGCGTCGGTGTTCACGCCAAGCGCCGTGAGCACGTCGGCGGCGCCGGTCTTCGACGATGCCGCCCGGTTGCCGTGCTTCGCCACGGGCACGCCGCAGGCGGCGACGACGAAGCTCGTCGCCGTGGAGATGTTCACCGTCCCGGTGCCGTCACCGCCGGTGCCGACGATGTCGATCGCCCCGGCTGGCGCCTCGATCGGCGTCATTTTCTCCCGCATGGTCATCACGCCGCCGGTGATCTCTTCGACGCTCTCGCCGCGCAGGCGCAGGCCGATCAGGAAGCCGCCCATCTGCGACGGCGTGGCGTCGCCCGACATCATGATGTCGAAGGCGCGGCGCGCTTCCTCGACCGACAGGCTCTGGCCATCGGCGACCTTGGCGATCAAGGCCCGGAAATCCGGCATATCTCCGCTCATGCGGTACTCCCGTTGACTGTCGCAGAAACAAACCCTTCAGGTTCTGCCGCGTCAAGTCGCCGGCGCCGTCGCAGGAGATAACCTTCCAGTTACTAGAAGGCTGTGCTAGGATCGTCGTCCCACTTCCAGGAGACCGGCGATGAACATCGGCCGCGCGGCGGCGCTTTCCGGGGTGTCCGCGAAGGCGATCCGCTATTACGAGAGCATCGGCCTGATTCGACCGGCGATCCGCGCGGGCAACGGCTACCGTGACTTCGATGCCCAGGACGTGCACGTCCTGCGGTTCGTGCATCGCGCCCGTAGTCTCGGCTTTTCGGTCGCCGAGGTCGGCGACCTGATCGCCCTCTATGGCGACAGTACGCGCGCCAGCGGCGATGTCCGTCATATCGCCCTGCAGGCGATCGAGCGGATCGGGGCCAAGATCGGGGAACTGGAATCGATGCGCGCGGTTCTGCACGACCTGGTCGAACGCTGCCACGGCGACGACCGCCCGGACTGTCCGATCCTCGACGACCTGGCGGGCGACGAGGCGCGTTAACTGGCGGTCAACCAGACTGCTTTCTATACTGCGCCGCGTTCCGCTTCGATCGATCAGGCCGCCGCGGCGGCCGTCTCCGCGCCTACGGAGATTGAGCTGACCCAGTCATCCGGATCCCGACACCGTCGGCGCCGTCAGTTGCGCACCCCGCAGGCCGGTCGCCGGCGGCGTGGCTGGCTTGGCTCCGTGGCCGTGGCCGTCACCGGCTTTGCGCTGGGCAGTGCCGCTGCCGGCGGTGTGCTGTGGCTGTTCACGGTGAGCCAGGGGCCGACGCCGGCTGCCCGGTCGCAGGTCGTTGCCATTGCCCCCGCAGCACCGGACCCGTCAGTCGCCACACCGTCGCGCCGGGATGAGGATCGGGCGAAGCAGCTGGCCCGGATCGCACCGGCCGCCGGCACCGGGCAGCCGATGCCCTATGTCGAAGGCGTGCCGTTGCCCGAGCTGCGCAGGCTGGAGGAACGCCGCCGGCAACAACCGGCGACGCCACCGGTGGAACGACGTGCTCGGAACGCCGGTGCGCGACCGGTGCCGGCGATGCTGCCGCCATGGCGGCGCTATGCGGCAGCGGCACCGCCAGCCGACGGCCGGCCGATGGTGGCCGTGGTGCTCGATGACGTCGGGCTCAGCCAGTACCGCTCGGATCGCATCGTTGCCCTGCCGCGTCCCGTCACCCTGGCGGTGCTGCCGTACGGCAACAACCTGCAGGGCCTGGTGGCCCGGGCGCGCGCGGCCGGCCATGAAATCCTCGTGCATATGCCGATGGAACCGACGGATGCCGCGGCCGATCCCGGCCCGTTGGCGCTGCGCTCGGGCCAGGATGCGGCGGAACTGGAACGTCGCCTGCGGCGCAACCTCGACGGCTTCGGCGGCTATGTCGGCATCAACAACCACATGGGCAGCCTGCTGACGGCATCGCCGGCGGCCATGGACGTGGTGATGCGCGAGCTCGACGTACGCGGTCTGTTGTTTCTCGACTCGCTGACGACCGATCGCTCGGTGACCCGGTCGGCGGCGGCGAAGTACGGGGTGCCGTCGCTCACGCGCGACATCTTCATCGACGCGGTCCGCGACGCCGAGTTCATCCGCCGGCAGCTCAGTCGTCTGGAACAGCTGGCGCGGCACAATGGCCACGTCATCGCCATCGGCCATCCTTACCCGGAGACCCTGCGGGCGCTGGAAATCTGGCTGCCGCTGCTGGCCGAGAAGGGGCTGGCTCAGGTCCCGGTCTCGGCCATTGCCGCGGCGCGCGTCGCCGGCTAGCCGGCCTGCCCCATGTAGCCCCGGTCGTCGAAGATGGCGTCGATCACCCGGTCGTTCACCGACACCGGATAGCGCTGGCCCAGGGCGTCGCGGTACTGGCTGATCAGGTCGCCGGTAACGCTTTGGTTCAGCAGCTCGGTCAGCCGCTCCAGCGCCGCGCTGTCGCGGGTCGCATCGGCCGCCTGCACGTCGGCAACGCGCACGACCATCTGCGCTTCGCCGTCCAGTGCGGCACCGCTGGCGATCTCGCCCGGCGTCATGGCGAACAGCGTCGTCACCAGGTCGGCCGAGAGATTGGCTGCCACCGCCGCACGACCGCGGACCAGGCCCTCGGTCTTCACCAGGCTGCTCTCGGCTTCCCTCGCCAGGTCGGCCATGCTGGCGCCGGCCCGGGCTTTGTCCGCCAGGATCTGGGCCTTGGCTTCCGCCGCCTCGGCGCGGCGCTGTGCCGTCACCCCCGCTTCGACCTCGCTGCGCACCGCATCGAGCGGCCGCAACGCCGGTGCCGTCACCGTGTCGACGCGGACCAGGAAATAGCTGCCATCGTCGGCTTCGTGCAGGATCTGTTCCTCGCCCGGCTCCGTTGCGAAGGCGGTCGCGAGGAACTCACGCGCCGCCGGCAGGTCGTTGACGGGCTGCCCTGCCGGGCCGCGCCCGGCGGCATCGACCGACGCGATCCGGCCGTGCCGCAGATCCAGCGCCTCGGAAACCTCTTCCAGGCTGGCGCCGCCGGCAAGCATGTCGTCGACCTTGTTGGCGAGGTCGAACAGGGCATCGCTCGCCTCTTCGAGCTTGAGCTCGGCCAACAGTTGCTCGCGCACGTCGTCGAGCTGCTTCACTTCGCCGGCAACGATCTCGCGGACCCGAAAGACGTGCCAGCCCAGTGGGCTCTGCACGGGGTCGCTGACTGCATCGACCTGCAGGGCGAAGACCGTACCGGCGACCTCTTCAAGCAGGTCGCCGCTGGTCAAAAGCCCCAGCCGGACGGTGGCTTCGTCCTGGTTCGCCACTTCGCGCGCCACCGTCAAGAAGTCGGCGCCACCGCGCAGCCGTGTCGTTATTGCCAGGGCGGTCTGTTCGTCGGCGACGACGATCTGATCGACCTCGCGCTGCTCTTCGCGGACAAACGCGGTGCGGCGGTCTTCATAGGTCGACTGCAGCTCTTCTTCGCTGATCAGGATCTCGTCGGTGAGGTCTTCGGGGCGCAGGACGACGAAGGTCAGGGCGCGGAACTCGGGCGCCATGAACAGATCTGCGTTCGCGTCGTAGAATTCCCGCAGTGCCACCTCGTCGGGCACCTCGACGTTGCGTTGACTGGCGTGGCTGACGGCGACCACGTCGAACACCCGGGTTTCCTGCTGATAGCGGAAGATCGCGTCGACCATGGGCGGCGGGCTGGCGACACCGCTGGTGACGGTGCCAAGCAGCTGATTGCGCGCGATGTCCGTGCGCAGCGCGGCGACATAGCCCTGTTCGGTGAAGCCCGCCTGGTTGATCACCTGCTCGAACCGAAAGCGGTCGAAATTGCCGAGTTCGGAGCGAAAGGCGGGGTTCGCCCGGATTGCCGCGGCGATGTCGTCGTCGCTCAGCGTCAGCCCCAGACGAGCCACTTCCTGGTCGTACAGCGCCCGTTCGGTCAGTCGTTGCAGGGCGTTCTGCGGCAAGCCGATCGCTCTGGCCTGGTCGCGGTCGAAGCTGGGCCCGAAACTGGCCTGCATCTGCCGCATCTCGTTGTTGAACTCGGTGAGAAAGGCCTGCTGGGAGATTTCCGCATCGCCCACCGTGGCGACGGCGTCGTCGGCGCTGACCCTGAAGATGTCTTCGATGCCCCACAGGGCAAAACTGGCTACCAGGATCAGCAGGAAACCCTTGACCACCCAGGAGCCGGCGCTCTCTCGCAATGAATTCAACATGGCGTTACTCGCGGCAATTCTCTGCGACCATGGCGGGCGATCCCCGGCAAGGCGCGGCATCATAGAAACCGCGTCCCCGGGCCGCAACAGCGGCTGCGGCCGGCTCGCAGCGATGTGACGGCGGGGACGGGCCGCCTGGCGGCAACTGGCCGTCACGGGCCCGGTCTGCTACATCCACTTTGCCGCCGCGTGGCGATGAATGGGTCGATGCAACAGGGAAAGGGGAGGCGATGGCGCGGTCACCGCGTCCGCTGATTGCGGGCAACTGGAAGATGAACGGCCTCGGTCGCGACGGGCAGCGCGAAGCGCGTGCGCTGGTCAACCGCATGCGCCGGCGAGGCCGCCTGCGCTGCGAGGTGCTGCTTTGCCCCCCGGCCACGCTGCTGGCGCCGCTGCGGGCGGTTGCGCGCGGCAGTACATTGCGCCTCGGGGGCCAGGACTGCCATGCCGCGGCCAGCGGCGCCCATACCGGCGATATTTCGGCCGAGATGCTGCGCGATGCCGGCTGCCGGTACGTCATCGTCGGCCATTCCGAGCGCCGGCGCGATCATGAGGAAAGCAGTCGTCAGGTCCGGGCCAAGGCCGAGGCGGCGCAGCGGGCGGGTCTGACGGCGATCGTCTGCATCGGCGAGACCGCGGCCGAACGCAAGGCGGGGCGCACGCTCGAGATCGTCGGCCGGCAACTGCGCGATTCCCTGCCCAAGGGCGCCGCGGCCGGCAACGCCGTCGTCGCCTACGAGCCGGTCTGGGCGATCGGCACCGGGTTGACGCCGACGCCGGAGGACGTGGCCGTCGTCCATGCTTCGATCCGCAAGCGCCTGCAGCGCCGGTTCGCTGCGGCGGGTGCGGCGATGCGCATCCTCTACGGCGGTTCGGTGAACGCCGGCAATGCGGCGATCCTTCTGGCGGTGGACAACGTCGACGGCGCGCTGGTCGGTGGCGCCAGCCTGAAGGCGGCGGATTTCTGGCCGATCGTCGAGGCCAGGGCCTAGGCGGGCGCTGGCTGCGCTATACTGACCCGGATGGCGACCGGAGGTGACCATGAGCGGGCACGATCACGATCACGATCACGATCATGAACACGAGAGTCTCAGCGACACCGAACTCCGGGTGCGGGCGCTGGAGTCGCTGCTGGTCGACAAGGGCATCGTCGACCCGGCTTCGCTCGACCTGCTGATCGAGACCTACGAGACCAAGGTCGGCCCCCGCAACGGGGCGCAGGTCGTGGCGCGGGCCTGGCGCGACCCCCAATACAAGGCCTGGCTGCTGCGAGACGCCGATGCGGCGATCGCCGACATGGGCTTCACGGGGCGCCAGGGCGAGAACATGTACGTGGTGGAAAACACGCCCGAGGTGCACAACCTGGTCGTCTGCACCCTGTGCTCCTGCTACCCGTGGCCCGTGCTCGGCCTGCCGCCGGTCTGGTACAAGTCGGCGCCCTACCGCTCGCGCGCGGTGATCGATCCGCGCGGCATACTGCGCGAATTCGGCACCGAACTGGCCGACGAGGTGCAGGTGAGGGTCTGGGACAGCACGGCGGAGCTGCGCTACCTGGTGCTGCCGGAACGGCCGGCCAACACCGAGGCCATGGACGAGGTCGCCCTGGCCGGGCTGGTGACGCGCAACGCCATGATCGGCGTCGAGAAGGTGCCGGCCCCGGCGGGCTGAGCCAGATCACGGAGAACCGCCATGAACGGTGCGCACGACATGGGCGGCATGCAGGGTTTCGGCCCGGTCGAGGCCGAGCCGGACGAGCCGGTCTTTCATGCCGAGTGGGAGCGGCGGATCTTCGCCCTGACCCTGGCGGCCGGATCGCTCGGTCAGTGGAACATCGACAAGAGCCGCCACGCTCGCGAGAGCCAGCCGCCGGTGCAGTATCTCGAGAACAGCTACTACCAGACCTGGCTTGCCGGCCTGGAGAAGCTGCTGCTCGAAACCGGCCTGGTGACGGCAGAGGAACTGACGTCGGGACAGGCCGCCGGGCCGGTTGCCGCCGCCCTTGCCGAGCGCGTGCTGCGGCCGGAAAGGGTGGTCGAGACCATGGGACGCGGCGACCGTTTCCGGATGGACGACGAGGTCGCCGCGAAGTTTGCCGTCGGCGACGAGGTGCGAGTGCGCAATGCCCATCCGCTCGGCCATACCCGGGCGCCCCGCTATGCCCGCGGCCGCCGCGGCGTGGTCGAACACGATCACGGCGTGTTCGTGTTCGCCGATGCCAACGCCGAAGGCAACCGGGTCGGCCAGCACTGCTACGGCGTGCGGTTCGAGGCCCGGGAGTTATGGGGTCCGGACGCGCCGGCGGCGGACAGCGTGCGCATCGACCTTTGGGACGACCATCTGGAGCCGGCATGAGCGGCGGCGACGACAGCCGGCTGGACGCGCTGCCGGCGCTGCCGCGCGACGAGGCCGGGCCGGTGTTCGCCGCCCCGTGGGAAGCCCAGGTCTTCGCCATGACCGTGCGGCTAAACGAGGCCGGCTGCTTCACCTGGCCCGAATGGGTCGAGGCGTTCTCCGCCGAACTGGCGGCCGCGCCGGCGGCCGCCACGGTCGAAGCCGGCGACTATTACCAGCGCTGGCTGGCGGCACTGGAGAAGATGGTCGCCAGCAAGGGGCTGATGGCGCCGGCCGAGCTGGCCCGCCGCAAGGCGGCCTGGGCGGCCGCCGCGGAGCGTACGCCCCACGGCGAGCCGATCGTGCTCGGCGACGACGGCTGAATTCGGCCGCAAGCGGTGCCGGTTAGCGGAAGCTGCGTAGCCCCTCAATTTCGCAGCCGCCGCGGGTGAAGGCTTCGCGGACCCGGCAGGTCCGGGTCAATGACACGGTCACCGAACCCTGGGTGCACTGCTGCACGCGCAGCCAGAAGTCGACGGAGACGATACGCAGGCCGCCCCTGCCGCCCTCTGTGACTCCGACATAGCTGTAGTCGGTGACATCGGTTTTCTGGATGCCGTTCGCTTCCAGGTGCTTGATAGCGTTCTCGCGGCAGGCATCGAAGTCGATGCTGACCTTTTGCGCCTGCGCGCCACCTGCCGTCGTCATGAGCAGCGTCGCGGCCGCGGCCGCGCCCAGGAGTACTCTTTTTGGCAACGCTTTCGGCATGTCAATCCCCCTCCCATCTGGCTGTATCTGCTGCGTCTTCAATGGTTAATTTCAGCGCAGGGTAGGCGGCATCTCAAGGCGGAATATTGCTATCGCGCCATGGCCCGGCCGCGGCGGGAAAGCACGCTGGCCAGAGGCGGCGGCATGGTGTAAAAGCCGCCCGTCAATCGCCATATCTCCGGGTGGAAGTAAGGTTAACGGTGCCGCCCGGTGGGGGACCCATGCAGGAAATCCTTCTCGTCGTCCATCTGATCCTGGCCCTGGCCATTGTCGTCGTCGTGCTGCTGCAGCGCAGCGAGGGCGGCGCTCTCGGCATTGGCGGTGGCGGCGGTGGCGGCGGCAGCGGTTTCATGACCGGCCGCTCGGCCGGCAACCTGCTGACCCGGAGCACGGCGATCCTGGCGGCCTGCTTCATGGCCACCAGTCTGCTGCTGACGATCCTTGCGTCCGACCGGACGCAGCCGTCGTCGATCCTCGATTCCGGTGGCGCCCAGGTGCCGGCACCGAATCAAGAGCCGGCACGCACCTCGCCCAGCGTGCCGCTGTCGAACCAGTAGGGCCGAAACCCTGGCAAACCCTGGCGTCGCCGTGCCGTCCGCGCTTTCGTCTTGGAGGCTGGGCGGTCGGCGTTACAATGAAGGTCCATGACGCGGTACATCTTCATCACCGGCGGCGTGGTCTCCTCACTTGGCAAAGGTCTGGCGTCGGCAGCGCTCGGCGCGTTGCTGCAGTCGCGGGGCTACAGCGTCCGCCTGCGCAAGCTTGATCCCTATCTCAACGTCGATCCGGGGACCATGAGCCCCTACCAGCACGGCGAGGTCTACGTCACCGACGACGGGGCCGAGACGGATCTGGACCTGGGTCACTACGAACGCTTCACCGGGGTTGCCTCGCGGCAGAGCGACAACGTGACCAGTGGCCGGATCTATCAGCAGATCATCGGCAAGGAGCGCCGCGGCGACTATCTGGGCGGTACCGTCCAGGTCATCCCGCACGTGACCGACGCCATCAAGCAGTTCGTCGTCAACGAGATCGAGGACACCGACTTCGTGCTGTGCGAGATCGGCGGTACGGTCGGCGACATCGAGAGCCTGCCGTTTCTCGAGGCGATCCGACAGTTGGGCATCGAGCTCGGACGCGGCCGCGCCGTCTTCGTTCACGTCACCCTGGTCCCGTTCATCGCCGCCGCCGGCGAGTTGAAGACCAAGCCGACGCAGCATTCGGTCAAGGAGCTGCGGTCGATCGGCATCCAGCCCGATATCCTGCTGTGCCGCAGCGATCGGGAGATCCCCGAGAACGAGCGGCGCAAGATGGCGCTGTTCTGCAACGTGCCGCAGGAAGCGGTGATCCAGGCCCTGGATCAAAGTTCGATCTATCAGGTGCCGCTGGCCTATCACGCAGAGGGGCTGGACCGGCAGGTGCTGCAGGCGTTCGCCATCGCCGATGCGCCGCCGGCCGATCTCAGCCGTTGGCAGACCATCGTCGGCCGGGTGCTGCAGCCGGAGGGCGAGGTCAAGATCGCCATCGTCGGCAAGTACACCGACCTGAAAGACGCCTACAAGTCGCTGGGCGAAGCCCTCGTGCACGGCGGCATCGCCAATAACGTCCAGGTCGACCTGAAGTGGATCGAGGCGGAGATCTTCGAGCAGGAGGACGCCGTGCAGGCGCTCGAGGATGTCGACGGCATCCTCGTGCCGGGCGGTTTCGGCGAGCGCGGGGCGGAAGGCAAGATCGCCGCGGCGACCTTCGCGCGGACCAAGAACGTGCCCTACTTCGGCATCTGTTTCGGCATGCAGATGGCGGTGATCGAGGTCGCCCGCAACGTCGCGGACATGCCCGGCGCCGGCTCGACCGAGTTTGGCCCGTGCCAGGACCCGGTGGTCGGCCTGATGACCGAATGGGTCCGCGGCAATACCGTCGAGAACCGCGCCGCCGGCGACGACCTCGGCGGCACCATGCGCCTGGGCCAGTACGAATGCCTGCTGCAGGCCGACAGCCAGGTGTTCTCCATCTACAACAACGGCGTCAGCGTGATGGAGCGCCACCGGCACCGCTACGAGGTCAACATCAACTACCGCGACAAGCTCGAGGCGGTCGGCCTGAAAGTCTCGGGTCTGTCGCCGGATGGCCAGCTGCCGGAGATCATCGAACTGGTGGATCATCCCTGGTTCATCGGCGTACAGTTCCATCCCGAGCTGAAATCGAAGCCGTTTGACCCGCACCCGCTGTTCGCTTCGTTCATCGAGGCAGCCGTCACCCAGTCCCGGCTGGTGTGACGGTCTTCCGGCCGCCGGAGGCCGGTGCCGGGCAAGGAGGCCGCACCATGTCGGCAGCACAGAACCGCGTCACCATCGGCGACGTCGAGGTCGGCAACGACGCCCCGCTGACAATCATCGCCGGGCCGTGCGCCATGGAAGGCCGCGATCATGCCCTGATGATGGCCCGTGCCTTGCGCGAGCTGACCGACGAGCTCGGCCTCGGGCTGATCTACAAGTCCTCGTTCGACAAGGCCAACCGCACCTCGAACGCCAGCCCGCGGGGCATCGGCCTGGAGGCGGCGTTGCCGGTGTTCGCGGAGATCAAGGCGGAAATCGGCTGCCCGGTGCTGACCGACGTGCACACCGAGGCGCAGTGCGACCAGGTCGCCGAGGTCGTCGACGTGCTGCAGATCCCGGCCTTTCTATGTCGCCAGACCGACTTGCTGATCGCTGCCGCCCGCACCGGCCGGGCGGTCAACGTGAAGAAGGGCCAGTTCCTCGCGCCCTGGGACATGGGAAACGTCATCGCCAAGCTGGTCGATGCCGGCAACGACAACGTCCTGGTGACCGAGCGAGGCGCCAGCTTCGGCTACAACACCCTCGTCAGCGACATGCGCGCGCTGCCGATCATGGCCGAATTCGGCTATCCCGTGGTGTTCGATGCCACCCATTCGGTGCAGCAGCCGGGCGGTCGGGGCGCTACGTCGGGCGGACAACGCGAGTTCGTGCCGGTGCTGGCCCGCGCCGCCGTCGCCGTGGGTGTCGCCGCGGTGTTCATGGAGACCCATCAGGATCCGGACAACGCCCCGTCCGACGGTCCGAACATGGTGCCGCTGGATCAGATGCGCGACCTGCTGACGCAGCTGAAGACGCTGGACGGGGTGATCAAGGCGGCCGCCTGATGTCCACGGCGGTGGCGCCGGGCGACCTGTCCGATCTGCTCGACGAGTATTTCACGCTCGACTTCCAACGCTTTCTGATGCGGCACAGCCGGGCCCGGGCGCTCGCCGGACCGTCGTTGATGGGCGGGCCGCGCGGCATCGAGCACTGGACCTTCGACTACGTCCGCCGCCACGTCGACACCTGCTTGCGGGATGTCTCGATGCTGGTGCTCGAGCTCGCCGAGGAGCGCGGCTTCGCTCCCGCGGCCGCTGTTCCGCTGTTGCGCCAGCGCCTGGAGACGCATTTCGCCGAGATCCACGAACAGCTGTTGGCCGACCGCAATTCACCGCCGGCCAATGAGTACGACGTGCGTCCGTCGGCCGAGGCCCTGGCCGAGGTCCGTCTCTATGGACGGGAACGCCTGGCAAAGGCAATGACGGCCCTGTCGTCGGGTCGCCTGGAGAGCCGCCTTACACCGCGGGCAGGGCTGTTGTCGCAGCTCGCCGCGCGGGCCGGCGGCGGCGAACGGCTGCTGCTGACGGCGGTGATCGTGCTCTGCGCGCTTTGGCTGTGGTCGGTGCTTTGACAGCGGCCGGGCTTGACGCTAAGAGCCCGGCGAGGTTCCGTCGCCGCCCACCGCGTGCCGCAAAGGAAGAGCTACCATGAGCGCCATCGTCGACATCATCGCCCGGCAGATTCTCGACAGCCGCGGCAACCCCACGGTGGAGGTCGACGTCGAGCTGGAAAGCGGCGCGATCGGCCGGGCGGCCGTCCCCTCCGGCGCTTCCACCGGCGCCCACGAAGCGGTCGAGCGGCGCGACGGCGGCACGGCCTGGCGCGGCAAGGGCGTGCAGGGTGCCGTCGACGCCGTCAACGGCGAAATCTTCGACGCCCTGTCCGGCTTCGATGCCCGCGAACAGGAGTCGCTGGACCGGGTGATGCGCGAGCTCGACGGCAGTGCCAACAAGGGCCGGCTGGGCGCCAATGCCATTCTCGGCGTCAGCCTGGCCGCGGCCAAGGCGGCGGCGATCGATGCCGACCTGCCGCTCTACCGCTACGTCGGCGGCGTCGGCGCCCGCCTGCTGCCGGTGCCGATGATGAACATCGTCAACGGCGGCGCCCACGCCGACAACCCGATCGACCTGCAGGAGTTCATGATCATGCCGGTGCGGGCCGGCAGCTTCGCCGACGCCCTGCGCATGGGTGCCGAGGTTTTTCACACCCTGCGCGATGCCCTGAAGGACGCCGGCCACAATACCAACGTCGGCGACGAGGGCGGCTTTGCGCCGGCACTGAACAGCGCCGACGAGGCGCTGGGCTTCGTCATGCGGGCGATCGAGGCGGCCGGCTACCAGCCCGGCGAGGATGTCTGCCTGGCGCTCGACGCTGCCTCGACCGAGTTCTATCGCGACGGCGCCTATCACCTGGAGGGCGAGGGCCGGGTGCTGTCGGCCGGCGACATGGTCGGCTACTACCAGGACCTGACCAGCCGCTATCCGATCATCTCCATCGAGGACGGCATGGCCGAGGACGACTGGGACGGCTGGGCCGCGCTGACCGCGGCCATCGGCGGGCAGGTGCAGCTTGTCGGCGACGACCTGTTCGTCACCAGTCCGGCGCGCCTGCGCGACGGCATCGCCCGCGGCGTCGCCAACGCCATCCTGGTCAAGGTGAACCAGATCGGTACCCTGAGCGAGACCCTGGAAGCCGTCGACGTCGCCCACAAGGCAGCTTACCGGGCGGTGATGTCGCACCGCTCAGGCGAGACCGAGGACGCCACCATCGCCGATCTGGCGGTCGCCACCGGCTGCGGCCAGATCAAGACCGGCTCGCTGGCCCGCTCCGACAGGGCGGCGAAGTACAACCAGTTGCTGCGCATCGAGGAAGAGCTCGGTCCGCAGGCGGTCTATGCCGGTGCGAGCGTGCTGAAAGCCTGAGCGACGCGCACCGGGCGGATTGCGGCACGGCAAGAGGGTTCTTCAACAAGCTGCATTTTATGCGCCATTGACGGTGTGGAACCGGCACGATTAGCCTTGTGTTGTCGTTGCCGCGTCCGGCCGCTGTTTTCCGCCTTGCCGACATTGCCTTACGGTTGCCCCGGTGTTTCTGCTGACGCAATTGTCGTTGCTGACTTTGTCCAACGTGCTGTTGGCCGTGGTTGGTTTGGCGGCAACAGTGACGGCGCGGCCGCTGGTTCAACGTCATTGGTTGCTGGCGACACTGTGCGCTTATCTGGCGTTGAACCTGTCGATCTTCCTCAACGTGTCCTACTACGAAGCCGGCAATGCGGTGTTCTACTATTTGGAGTACCCGTCGGTTCTGTTGCTGACCTATTGCACATTCGAACTTGCCATGTCCGTCGCCGGGGTTCGCCACCGGTGGGCACCTTGGGCTTTTCGCGGTACCGTCCTGTTGGCCACGGTGCCGTGGGCGAGCGGCTTGGTGACGGCGATCCGCGACAGGGTTCCGCTATATGGTGACGAGTTCACCGTCCTGCTGATCCTGCCGATTGCTCTTATCATCGCCAACGCGGCGTTTCTCGGCTGGCGGCTCTATCGTCTGACCGGTTCTTTGCCGGTGAACGTGCTGGCTTTGTGGCGGATGCGGCCGGCCATGAGCAGCCGGCAACGTGCCGTGCTCGGCCTGTTCGTCACGTTGTTGCTGTGCTTTCTGGGCGCAATCTGTTTGCTCGTCATGCGGGTTTCGTTCGTCGAACGGGAAATTTTCCTGTCCACGTTCTTCCTGTTCAACACGCTGATTATCAGCGGCCTGGTGTTGACTTATCTGTACCATGTCGATCAGCGGCTCGATCTGGCGAACCGCATCACCAGCACGCTCCTGCTGCTCTTTCTGACCGTGTTCGCGTTGTCGTCCGTATGGCTGTATGGGCATGAGCACGACCGGCCAAGGGCCTATGCCGGCCTGCTCGACGAACGTAGCCTCACATTCACCGCGCGCAGCGAGCAGCTCTATGAGGTTCGGCTCGACAACCTGGACTGGCGGGACGCGCCGGCGGCACGTTTGAAGCAGGACGGACACGGGGCGATCGTCCTGGATCTGCCGTTCAGTTTTCCATTCTACGGCGAGCGGTATCGCCGGCTGGCGATCTTCCCGATGGGCTTTGTCGTGCCGTTGGGCGCGGGCAGGCAAGCGCCAGCGGTCGGCCAGCCGGGTCTGCAGGAAACCATTTGTTTCGACAAGGGCCCGGCCGTTATTCCCTTCTGCAGCGGCGGCCCCGCTTACGACATCTACGTCGATACGGCGGCCGGTCATGCCACGGTGACATGGCTCCAGGCGGCCGGCGGAGACGGACGCCTGCCACAACCGGTCAGCCAGCTGGTGCTAGCGCGCAGCGGTGACATCACCTTCAGCTACCGGCGATTTCCGGAAGAAAGCGCGGCCATCTGGAATAACGTGCTGGGCATCACCAACGGCGATGAAGCACGCGCCGACCCGGTCGTTTTCGACGAACTGCCGGCGATGCTGTCGGCGCAACCGATCTGGTTCGACCTGACGCTGCTGCAGAGGTTGGCGATACATGACGTCTATCTTCCGTTCGCCGTCCTGATCGTCTTGCTGGTGGCGCTGTCCCTGATCGGCTTCAGGTGGTTCCTGGTACGCACGCTCGTTGCCCCGCTCGATCAGATTCGTGCCGGCCTCGCCGCCGTCGACGAGGGGCGTTTGGATGTCGAGGTGAAGTTGACGCGGCCGGACGAGTTCGGCGACCTGGCCGATGGTTTCAACGGCATGATCGACGGGCTGCGCGAGGCGCGCCAGCGGGCCGAGGAGGCGACGGAGCTGCTGGAAGCGGAACTCGCCGAGCGGACCATGGCTGCTGTCGACGGTTCGGCCAGGCCGCTGCTTTCCAAGGACGAGGTGTTCGAGCAGCGCATGCGGGAGGTGATCGCCGAGAAGCTTGGCGACTTCGATTTCCAGATCGCCGATCTGGCCGATGAGATGGGTGTCAGCACGCGCCAGTTGCATCGCAAGGTGGTGACCGTGACAGCGCAGACGCCATCGGCGTTGATCCGCGCAATGCGCTTGGCGCGGGCGGATGAGCTGCTCCGGGCAAGGGCCGCCAACGTGTCCGAGGCGGCATACAAGACGGGTTTCAAGGACGTCAGCCATTTCTCCAAGCTCTACCAAAAGAAGTTCGGCCGACTGCCGTCGGAGGCGGCGCATTGACGGACGTCGGAGAGCCGACGCCAGCAGGGAGAACAACGTGGCGGAAGCGAATGACGAGGACCTGACTATCCGTGCAGACGAGTTGCGGCCCGGCGATATCCTGCTCTGCGTGTTTCAACCCGCGGGCGGTCTGCTCTACTACCTCGAACTCATCGAGCAGCTCATCGTGGACTTGAGCACGCCCGGCAAGCAACTGGACTACCAGGACTACCTCGACCTGGTGAAGCTGCTGATATCGCTGTTCGATCAGGACCGCTACTACCATGCCGCCTACTGGAACGGTGCCAAGGTCTTCGAGGAGCACAGCAAGGATGGCCTGGGCGCGCATGACCTGGATACCTACCGCGACGAGCTGACAGAGGTGGTGCGGTACGTTTCGGATGACGGGACGGAACTCGGTTCGCCGGGCTTGAGCGCCGAACCCGTGCAGCGCCAGGCGCGGGCGCTGTATGACGAGTTGCACCCCAGTGGCGCACGCGGTTATTCGAAGTGGAACTGTGGTCTGTTGCTCGCCCTGTGCGTTGTGCGCATGAGCCGAACCCAGATGGTCGATGCGTTCGAGGGCTGGCTGAGGGCCCAGATAGAGCGCGACCTGCCTGAGTGGACGAAGCCGGCCGTCGGCGAAGCGCTCGACCGGCTGTTCAGTGCCGACAACAAGGCGCTGCTGGCCGACCGGCTGACCGAATATGCGACCTTCGTGCTCAGGCTGTTTCAGGACAATGACGCCATGGTCTGTTCGCAGTTTGTCGCCCACGCCTATGCGGGCGCCAACGACGGCACGGGCTATGTCATTGCCAAGCCGACGACGCCGGTATTGGCGACCACAAGCGCCGCGCTGCTGGCCCTGCCCGGCACTGGTGGTCTTGGCGACGGCGATCTGGAGGGCGTGCTGGTCGAACTGGCGGGCAGCCTTGAACGGCTGCCGCCGCCGCCGCTGAGTGCCCCTGCGCCCTCGGTGCCACTGGAGCAGTGGGCCGGGATCGACGATCTCTACACGCCGAGCGACCTGAGCCGCTCGCGCAACACCCGCTTCATGGGTCGTCTGCAGCTGGCCTGACGCCCCGCGACGTTCGTCCTGCCGGCGCTGGCCCGCCGGCGCCTGTGACGTTCCTGCCATTGATGGGTGACGGTTCTGCCATGTCGCAGATTTCTGCGACTATTGGCCGAAACCATTTCGCTCGCATCGCTACGTTCTGAAGTGCGCACGGCCGTTTCGGCCACCCGTCGCGACGGCCCGGCGCGCCTTTCAACAACAGGCAAAGGCCTGTCAACGGAGCGAATGGAGAGCGAAATGACGACCGTTGTTGCAATGCCACAGCGCGCCAGCCTGCAGGCTGACGTCGATCGGGACGATACCCCCAGTATGGACACGCTGCGTGCGTGGGCCCGCGAGCGGATCGACTCCGACGCATTCGACAAGGAGATGACCGCAGGCGTGACCGACAAGTTCGCCAACCTGCGCCAAATCCGGGCCCTGCTGAAGTTCTTCAAGGACTATCGCGCCCCCGAGGTGAAGCGCGATGAGGTCCACGGCGACGTCCGCTGGCCTGCCGACTATGACACCATCGCCAGCTATCAGGGACGGCTGAACCAGTTCGGCGGCCACTGCTTCACCGACGCCACGGTGGAGTTCTCCGCCGCTGCGTCGGACATCGCGGTGCGCGTCAGCCGCATGCAGCAGACGATGACGAGGTTGCTCGACGGCCTTCGTGACTATCGCAGCGAACTGGTCAAGGCGCTGCTGGCGGCCGGTGTGCCGGAGGCGGACATTCCGGCCGACTTCGACGAGCTGGTGCTGCTGGCCGAAGACGAACTGGGCGAAGACCGCGTCGAGGCGATCGGGGCGCCGTTCCTGAAACGCTTCAAGAAGGCCCTGATCAGGATCGCGATGTACGCGGAGAAGGGGCGGCAGACCTGTGCCAACACGCAGGGCTACGTCGTCACCATGAGCGAACAGGTCACCACCTTCAAGAGCGAGGCAGTCGCGGTTCAGAACGCCTACGGCGAAGTGATCGGCCAGCTGAAGGCCCAGTTCACCAGCGGTGACCAGAGCATGGCGCAGGTCCTTCAGCGGGCGGAAAAGAGGCGCGACGACCTGCAGGACAGCATCTCCGCGCGGGAGAAGCGCATGATCGGTGCCGGCATCGGGCTCGGTTCGACCGTTGTCGTCTTCGGCATCGCCGCCCTGGGCATGGCGATCTGGCTCTCGGTCGAGGGCGGCCTGCTGAAGAAGGAGAAGGACCAGCTCGCCGAGATCATGTCGGACATCCGCGACGTCGGCAGTGCCGTTGCCTTCAAGCGCCTGGTCGAAGAGAAAATCCATGGCGATCTCGCCAAGATCTCGAACAAGCTCAACGAGCTCGACCAGGCGTTGCAGCGGGTGGGGCAACACTTCGGCGCCATCTACCGCAAGTTCCGCGGCATCCAGGACACGGCCGAGACCAACGTCAGGCAGATCGCCCACGCGATCGAGCCCGACCGCGAAGAGATGGAGGCCATCGTCGCGACGTTGGCGGAAATCGCCGAGATCGCTGACTGCTACATCGCCAACTCCCTGAAGACCGATTTCGTCGATCAGGACGACGGCGATGTCGACGCCATCAAGGATGCCGCCTGACACAGCCCGGACCGCGTCCCCAAGCGGGGCGCGGTCCCGCTTCTCAACTCATGCCAAGGAGCAAAGAGAATGTCCCTGCAAGCAACCACGACGACGCCACCCGCAGCCGATTTGTCGACCAAGGTCATCGAATGGTCCGACGTCTTCGAGCTTGGCTGCGGCGTCGACTTTCTCTCCCGCCAGCCACGTCGGTCCGTCCTGAAAGGGTTCCCGGACGTTGCCCTGAAAGCGACCGTCGGCAGTGCCTCTCAGACGACCCGCGCGTCGATGAAGTGGGTGCAGACCAAGGAGGAACTGGTCGAGACCCTGAATGCGGAACTGCGCGGTTCCGGCGCCCTGTCGACCGTGAAGGGTGGTGGCGGAGGATCGTTCTTCGCCAACTACCTCAGTCGGACCAAGATCACCAAGTACAACCTCAACTGCGTCCTGTTGGTGCAGGTGGTCAACGATCCTGCGTTCGTTTCGGATCTGGCGATCGCCGAGGACCTGAAGAACGCGTTGCCGGCGGATTTCCTGGGCAAGTATGGCGATCATATCCTGGCCGGTCTGCGCACCGGCGGCCTTTATCTCGGCGTGATCGAGATCGTCACCGACACCGAGGAGAAGAAGCAGGAGGTCAAGGCCCAGATCGGCATGCGTGGCCACGGCGGTCCGCAGCTGCCGCAGCCGTCGGCACCGACGGCCGATGGCGACCCCGGCACCGGCAACACGGATGCGACCGAGGTCGATGACGGGGACAGCGGCAAGATCGGCCCCGACGTCGAGACCGGCAAGAAGATCCTCGGCGGTGACGGCACGCTTTCGACGGCGTTGTCGCGGGTCAGCATGGTCGAAGGCGTACAGATCATCAGCTCCGTCGATCGCGTCGGCGGGTCCGGCCCCGTCAAGTTCGACCAGCCGTCCAGCATGGTCGCGGACGCCGAGCGTTTTCCCGGCCTGGTCGGCGACCGTGGCGTCAAGCTTTCGGCCATCATCAAGCCCTATGGGCTGTTGCGCGATCTGCCCGACGTCCGCGCCGAGAGCGTCTTCCACAGCCAGTATCTGCACCACCGCGACGTGCTGGAGAGCCGGGCCCTGCGGGCGATTTCAGTGATCGAGAACCTGGAATATGCGTTGGATCCGAAGCATCTGCGCGCATTCGCTGAGAAGGAGTCGGAACTTAAGCAGCTCAAGGCGGAGGCAGAAGCCCACCTGCGACTGGTCAACCGTCTGCTGCAGGAACTGGGCGACGACCCCAGAGGCTTTGTCGTCAGCGGCAAGGCCGCCGAAATCCCGGCAGCCCTGGACCTGGGTGTCCTGCCGAACCGCAAGGCCCGGGACGGTCGGGTGATCACGCCGGCCGTCGTGCCGTCACTGAACCCGATGGTGGGGCGGCTTGCCGAGGTGAAGGAGCAGGCTCTGCTGCTCAAGGCCTCCGACCGGTTCGTCGTTGCCCTCAACGATCTGGGAGCCCTGTTGCACGAGCAGTTCACGTTGCAGCAGATCGCCGTCGACCAGCTGTCGGCAATGCTGCAGCGCGTGCGGCCGCGTGCCGTGGAGTTCCGGCTCGAGGAACTCAGGGCAAAGACACGCAAGCTGCGCCGCATGCTCGAGCAGGAGTTGCCGCCGCGTCTCGGCCGGGTGGCCGCGTTGCATGATCCCGAAGACGCGCACGCGCACATCCTCTGGCCCGTCAGCGACGGTCAGGCCGATCCGGAACAGCGGGCGGTGTTCGCCCAGCAACTCGGCATGCTGATCGCGGAGTTGCGGCCCGACGGCAACGGCCGGACCGGCGGACTGTTTCCGCATGTCGTCGCGCTGGAGAAGGCTCTGGCTGAGACCGACGTGGTGGTCGCGTTGACGCCGCGCGCCAAGCTGGCGACGACGTTGCGGGGTGACGCTATGGCGTGGGGCGACCTGTCCGCCATGTACGCCTACGCCTGCGACCGTCTGTCCCGGCGCTATCCGGTCAAGGTCGCCGCCGTCTAGCGGCAGCCAGCGGCTGCAACTTGCCGGCGCCGGGCAGCGCCCGGCGCCGGCGGACAAGGAGACGGCAAGATGATGAATTCCAGCAAGACATTGACGATGACCCTGCCGGCGCGACTGGCTTTCATCCTCGGCGCCGCGGTCGCGATCCTCGCCGGGCCGTCTGCCGCGGTGGCGTTTGACGAAACGGTCGAGGTGACGGCACCGGACATCCACGTCTGCATCCAGTCACGGCGGCGGCTGAGCTACGTCAGCAATCATCCCCGGCAGCTCTACAAGCATTGTTCGCGTGGCGAGGTCTGGCGTCTGGGCTACGACGGTTGCCTGCGCAATGTGCACCAGGGGGGCTATCTCAATGCCGAACTCGGCTTCTCGGCGCGTTGCGAAGACCGGGAAAGATGGCGTCTGTCGCACGCCGAGGGCGAGTTTTTCTGCATCGAGAATCTCGCCAACGCGCGTGGCCGGCGCCAATCGTTCCTGTATGACGGTGGCAGCGGTGGCACGAGCCTGGCGTGGAAATGCGAGGCCGGTGAACACTGGCGCTTCAGGAATCTCCCGGACCGGCTGGCCCAGTCGCAGATGACCCCTGGGTGCCGCGCGGTTGTCGTCGACTGGACGGCAGCCGAAATCCGCCAACGCCGCGAGCTGAGATCGCAATTGGACGCCACGGTCTCCGTTCTCCGTACGCACGTCGAACAGACGGGGCTCACGGCTGCGCGCGGCCCTGCCGGCTGGCCGCAAGGGAAGGGGGGCCTGGCTGACGCCGCGGGGACAGCGCTGGCTGCACACAAGCAGCTGGTGTCGACGTTCGTGCGGACCTCCGCCGGTGTCGATGCCGTCGTTGCCGACACGGTGCGGCAGGTACAGTCCGGACACTGCCTGCTGGCATACGACGCGAAGCGTGCCGCCCTGGAGGCTTTTCGTCGCCAGCTGCAGCGGATGCGGCCGCACATCCATCCGATCAGCGGAGATCTCTCGCGGATCGAGCTGGAACTGATGGCGCTGGCGGACATGGCGGCAAAACTTGGGCTCGACGAGGAAGATGCGGACGACTTCGTGCAGCTCGCCGCCTACGCCGCACGGCTGAGCGCGCACATCGACGGCCTGTACCGGCACCGGCCGTGACCGCCGGTCCGGTGCGGCTACGCGTCGCCCCACGGTCGGGTACGGGCAGCGCAGGAGTGCCGCGCTAGTGGTTTTTCCGGTGGAACGCCGCCAGCGCCGTCGTGATGAATCGGCGCGATTGGCTGAGGTCGCACGCGGCGCCGACCGCGAACGGCGATCGACATGGTGAAGCCAAACCAGGAACGAAACGGAATCGAAAGGGAATCGTTCTAACGATTTGATTCCGCAGCACGCCCGAGCTTGACGGCGGGACGTGCGCGTGATTCCGTTGAGGGCCATGGACGTGCGTCACGACATCAGGAAGCGATTGCGCAAGGCGTTCGCCCCGTTCCTGTGCGTCTGCGCCGTGATCTATTTCGGCTATCACACGGTGCAGGGCCGCCACGGCCTGATCGCCTATGCCCGTTTGACCCAGGACCTGGAGCGCGCGCGCCTGGCCGAGGCCGAGACGGCGACGCACCGCGCCGAGCTCGAGGCCCGGGTGGCGCTGCTGCGACCCGACAGCATCGATCCCGACATGCTGGAAGAACGTGCCCGCGACCTGCTCGGCCTGGTCCATCCCCACGACGTGATCATTTACCTGCCCGACGCCGACTGAAGCGCATCGCCGGGCCGCACGCGGCCGCCGCCGCCGCGATGCGCCGGCAGCACGGCTAAGCTTTTGGCGTCAGTGACGATTCTTCCGTGCGCGCGGATTCGCCTGTCGTGCGGGAATTAACTGATATTCAGTTCATCGCTTGATTTCCGTTGTAATTCAATAACTTTTCATACTTGATGCGCATGTCTTAGACGAACGTTGCCCCGGTTCGCGGCGCAGAATGGCGCGGGAGACGCAGTGCGATGGCCAAGTCGACGACGAAATCGACCCCAAAACCGAAGCCGGCGACCCGCCGGCGCCGCAAGACCACTCCGAAAACCCCCAACCCGGCCGATTTCAGCGCCGACGAGCTGCGCCGGTTCTACCGGGAGATGCTGCTGATCCGCCGCTTCGAGGAGAAGGCGGGGCAGATGTACGGCATGGGGCTGATCGGCGGTTTCTGCCACCTCTACATCGGCCAGGAAGCCGTGGTCGTCGGCATGCAGGCGGCGATCGGCGACCAGGATGCCGTCATCACCAGCTACCGCGACCATGGCCACATGCTGGCCTGCGGCATGGACGCCAAGGGGGTGATGGCGGAACTGACCGGCCGTGCCGGCGGCTACTCCAAGGGCAAGGGCGGCTCGATGCACATGTTCAGCCGCGAGAAGAACTTCTTCGGCGGCCACGGCATCGTCGGCGCCCAGGTGCCGTTGGGCACCGGCCTGGCGTTCGCGCACCGCTACCGTGGCGGCGACGGCCTGTGCCTGACCTACTTCGGCGACGGCTCGGCCAACCAGGGCCAGGTCTACGAGGCCTTCAACATGGCGGCGCTTTGGCAGTTGCCGGTGATCTACATCATCGAGAACAACCAGTACGCCATGGGCACGGCCGTGGCCCGGGCGACGGCGCAGACCGAGCTCTACCGGCGCGGCGAGGCGTTCGGCATTCCCGGCATGCAGGTCGACGGCATGGACGTGCTGGCGGTCAAGCTGGCGGGCGACGAGGCGGTCGCCCACGTCCGGGCCGGCAAGGGGCCCTACCTGCTGGAAATGAAGACCTACCGCTATCGCGGCCACTCGATGTCGGATCCGGCCAAGTATCGCACCAAGGAAGAGGTCCAGCGCGTCCGCAGCGAGCGCGATCCGATCGATCACCTGCGCCAGACCATCATCGAGCTGGGCCAGGTCGACGAGGCCGGCCTGAAGGAGATCGACCGCGAAGTGAAGGCGATCGTCACCGAAGCGGCCGAATTCGCCCAGAACAGCCCGGAGCCCGATCCCTCGGAGCTCTACACCGACGTTCTGGTACCGGCCTGAAGCGGCGGTAGCGAGGCGCTAGATCATGCCCATCACCATCACCATGCCGGCGCTGTCGCCGACCATGACCGAAGGCACCCTGGCCCGCTGGCTGGTCGGCGAGGGCGATGCCGTCAAGCCCGGCGACATCATCGCCGAGATCGAGACCGACAAGGCGACGATGGAGGTCGAGGCGGTCGAGGACGGCACCGTCGGCCGCATCCTGGTGCCGGAAGGGGCCGAGAACGTCGCCGTCAACACCGCGATCATGGTGCTGCTGGCGGAAGGCGAGGATGCCAGCGCGCTCGACGGCTTCGACACGGCAGCCGCGGCGCCGCCGGCGCCTGCCGCCGACGAAACGCCGCCGCCGCCTCGGGCGATCGACCAGGCCCCGCCGGAACCCGCTGTCGCGACCGTGCCGGCCGACGTCGCCGTGCTGCCGGACACCGAAGTGCCGGCCCGGACGGCGATGTCGTCGCTGACCGTGCGCGAAGCCCTGCGCGATGCCATGGCCGAGGAGATGCGCCGCGACGACAGCGTGTTCCTGATGGGCGAGGAGGTCGCCCAGTACCAGGGCGCCTACAAGGTCAGCCAGGGCCTGCTGGAGGAGTTCGGCGCGCAGCGGGTGATCGATACGCCGATCACCGAGCATGGCTTTACCGGCCTGGGGGTCGGCGCGGCGTTCGGCGGCCTGCGGCCCGTGGTCGAGTTCATGACCTTCAACTTCGCCATGCAGGCGATGGACCAGATCGTCAACTCGGCCGCCAAGACGCTCTACATGTCCGGTGGCCAGATGGGCTGCCCGATCGTCTTTCGCGGGCCCAACGGCGCGGCGGCCCGGGTCGGCGCCCAGCACTCGCAGAACTACGCCGCCTGGTTCGCCCACTGTCCGGGCATGAAGGTGGTCGCACCCTACGCCGCGGCCGACGCCAAGGGGCTGCTGAAGTCGGCGATCCGCGACCCCAATCCGGTGATCTTCCTGGAGAATGAGATCCTCTACGGTCGCTCCTTCGAGGTGCCGGAACTGGACGACTACACGGTGCCGATCGGCCGGGCCAAGGTGGTCCGCGCCGGCAGCGACGTCACCATCATCGCCTGTTCGATCGCGGTCGGCTGGGCCCTGGAAGCGGCCGAGCAGCTCGCCGCCGAGGACATCTCGGCCGAGGTGGTCGATCTGCGCAGCCTGCGGCCGCTCGACCTGGAGACGATCGTCGCCTCCGTGCGCAAGACCAACCGCTGCATCAGCGTCGAGGAAGGCTGGCCGGTCTGCGGCATCGGTGCCGAGATCGCCGCCGCGGTGATGGCCGAGGCGTTCGACTACCTCGACGCGCCGGTGCTGCGCGTCACCGGCGAGGACGTGCCCATGCCCTATGCCGCCAATCTCGAGCGCCTGGCGTTGCCAGACGCCGCCAAGGTGGTGCAGGCGGCGAAGGCGGTCTGCTACCGCTAGGCCAACGGGAGAGGCTGAAGGAGAGGCGAAAATGCCCATCACCATCACCATGCCGGCGCTGTCGCCGACGATGACCGAAGGAACGCTGGCCCGCTGGCTGGTCAAGGAAGGCGACGCGGTGCAGTCGGGCGACGTCATCGCCGAGATCGAGACCGACAAGGCGACGATGGAAGTGGAGGCGGTGGACGAGGGAACCATCGCCCGCATCCTGGTGCCGGAAGGGGCCGAGAACGTCGCCGTGAACAGCCCGATCGCGGTGCTGCTGGAAGAGGGCGAGGCGGCGGCGGCCATGGACGGCTATGAGCCGGCGGGTGCCGCCCCGGCAGCGGCCCCCGCACCGCCGGCTGAAGCGCCGGCACCGGCGGCCGCGGCGGCTCCGGCGTCGGCGCCGTCTGGCGCCGGCAACAACGGCGGCGGAGGCCGGCTGTTCGCCAGCCCGCTGGCCCGGCGGATGGCGGCACAGGCCGGTCTCGAGCTTGCGCGCATCGCCGGCAGCGGGCCGAACGGACGCATCGTCAAGGCCGATATCGAGGCGGCGTTGCAGGCCGGCGCCCCTGCCGCGGCGGCGGCTCCGGCCGTCGCTCCGGCGCCGGCGGCACCGGCGCCGACGGTCATTCCCGAAGGGCTGGAGGCACCGTACGAGCTGCAGAAGCTCACGGCCATGCGCAAGACCATCGCCCGGCGCATGAGCGAGTCCAAGCAGACGGTGCCGCATTTCTATCTCACCCTGGACTGCGAGGTGGACGCCCTGCTGGCCCTGCGCCGGGAGCTCAACGAGCGCGCCGACGGCGCCTTCAAGCTGTCGGTGAACGACCTCGTGATCAAGGCCGCGGCGGTCGCGCTCAACCGCGTTCCGGCCGCCAATGCCGCCTACAGCGACGACGGCATCAAGTTCTACCAGCGCGCCGATGTCTCGGTCGCCGTCGCCACCGAACGCGGCCTGATCACGCCGGTGATCCGCAGCGCCGATCACAAGGGGCTGCAGGCGATCTCCAGCGAGATGCGCGAGCTGGCCGCCAGGGCCCACGACGGCAAGCTGATGCCGGAGGACTATCAGGGCGGGACCTTCTCGATCTCCAACCTGGGGATGTACGGCATCCGCCAGTTCGAGGCGGTGATCAACACGCCGCAGGCCTGCATCCTCGCCGTCGGTGCGGCGGAACAGCGCCCGGTGGCGAAGGACGGCAGCCTGGCGGTGGCGACGGTGATGGCGTGCACCCTGTCGGTCGACCACCGCGCCGTCGACGGCGCCGTCGGGGCCGAGTTCCTGGCTGCCTTCAAGCGCCTGATCGAAGACCCGATGACCATGCTGCTGTAGCCGGGACCGGGTTCACGTCACGCCGCCCCGGGTGCGGGCGTTCAGTCGAAAGGAAGCGGCATGGCCGAGCAGAGCTACGATCTCGTCGTCCTGGGGGCCGGACCCGGCGGCTACGTCGCGGCAATCCGCGCCGCCCAGTTGGGTCTGCGGGCGGCGGTGGTCGAACGCGAGCACCTGGGCGGGATCTGCCTGAACTGGGGCTGCATTCCCACCAAGGCGCTGCTGCGCTCGGCGGAGGTCTTCCACTTGGCCGAGCGGGCCAAGGAGTTCGGTTTCGAGGTCAGCGGCCTGAAGTTCGATGCCGCGCAGATGGTCAAGCGCAGCCGCACTGTCGCCAAGCGGTTGAACAGCGGCGTCGGCCACCTGTTGAAGAAGAACAAGGTCGACGTCATCGACGGCCATGGCCGCCTGCTCGGCAAGGGCCGGCTGGCGGTCGAGAAGGACGGCAACCCGGTGGCAGAGCTGACGGCCCCGCACATCATCCTGGCGACCGGCGCGCGCGCCCGCGATCTGCCGGACATGCCCGCCGACGGCAAGCAGATCTGGACCTACAAGCACGCCATGGTGCCGGATGCGATACCCGGCTCGTTGCTGGTGATCGGCTCGGGCGCGATCGGCATCGAGTTCGCCAGCTTCTACCGCACCCTCGGGGCCGAGGTGACGGTGGTCGAGATGCTCGACCGGATCCTGCCGGTCGAGGACGAGGAGATCTCGGCCATGGCGCTGAAGGCGTTCAAGAAACAGGGCATGAGCCTGCACACAGGGGCGCAGGTAAAGGCCGTGGCACGGAGCGGTGACAAGGTCACCGCCAGCATCGACCAGGCGGGCAAGGCCCACGACGTGACGGTCGACAAGGTGATCGTCGCCATCGGCATCGTCGGCAACGTCGAGGAGATCGGCCTGGAGGCGACCAAGGTGAAGGTCGACCGCAGCCACGTCGTCGTCGATCAATGGCTGCGCACGGACGAGCCCGGGGTCTATGCCATCGGCGATCTCGTCGGTCCGCCCTGGCTCGCCCACAAGGCGAGCCACGAGGCGGTGATCTGCGTCGAGAAGATCGCCGGCGTCGACGGCGTGCATCCGCTCGATACCAGCCGCATCCCCGGCTGCACCTACTGCCACCCCCAGGTCGCCAGCGTCGGCTTCACCGAGGCCGCGGCACGGGCCGCCGGGCACGACGTCAAGGTTGGCCGCTTTCCCTTCGTCGGCAACGGCAAGGCGATCGCGCTGGGCGAGACCGACGGCATGGTGAAGACGGTGTTCGATGCCAAGACCGGCGAGCTGCTCGGGGCGCACATGATCGGCGCCGAGGTGACGGAGCTTATTCAGGGCTACGCCGTGGCCAAGACCCTGGAAACCACCGAAGTCGAGCTCATGCACACCGTGTTTCCGCATCCGACCCTGTCGGAGATGATGCACGAGTCGGTGCTTGACGCTTACGGTCGGGCAATCCATTTCTAGGGACGACGCCGCGCCCGGCCGCGGCGGTCTGGAGCAGCATGTCAGCAAACCCTGAAGCGCCGCCGCTGCGGCATCCGGAGAAGCGCAATCGCCCCGATGCGCCCGTCGGGCGCAAACCGGCGTGGATCCGGGTCAAGGCGCCGACCTCCGAGACCTATTTCGATACCCGCCGCATCGTCCGCGAGCAGAAGCTGGTGACGGTGTGCGAAGAGGCCGCCTGTCCCAACATCGGCGAATGCTGGGCCAAGCGGCACGCGACCATGATGATCATGGGCGATACCTGCACCCGGGCCTGCGCCTTCTGCAACGTCCGCACCGGCCGGCCGGACCGGCTCGACCCGCTGGAGCCGGAACGGGTGGCGACGGCGGTCCGCAAGCTCGGCCTCAAGCATGTGGTGATTACCTCGGTCGATCGGGACGACCTGGACGACGGCGGCGCCGCCCACTTCGCCGCGGTGATCGGGTGCATCCGGGCGATCTCGCCGGAAACCAGCATCGAGGTGCTGACCCCCGACTTCCTCGGCAAGGACGGTGCCCTGGAGGTCGTGGTCGCGGCCCGACCGGATGTCTTCAACCACAACCTGGAGACCGTGCCGCGGCTCTATCCCGAGGTCCGTCCGGGGGCCCGCTACTTTGCCTCGCTGCAGCTGCTGGCCCGGGCCAAGGCGCTCGACCCGTCGATCTTCACCAAGTCGGGGATGATGGTCGGGCTGGGCGAGAGCAAGCAGGAAGTCCACCAGGTCATGGACGACCTGCGCAGCGCCGACGTCGATTTCCTGACCATCGGCCAGTACCTGCAGCCGACGCCGAAGCATCACCCGCTCGACCGCTTCGTGACGCCGGAAGAGTTCGCGGCACTGGAGCAGGCGGCCCGCGGCAAGGGCTTCCTGATGGTTTCGGCTTCGCCGTTGACGCGCTCCTCCTATCACGCCGACCGGGACTTCGCCGAGCTCCGGCGTCGGCGCCAGGATCTGCACGGACAGGCCGGCTAGGCGCCATGCCCACCCACGCCGAGAAACGCGTGCTGCCCTATCGCCCCGAGCAGCTTTTCAACCTCGTCGCCGACATCGAACGCTACCCGGAGTTCCTGCCCTGGTGCGTTGCCTGCCGGGTGCGCGAGCGCGACGGCGAGGTCATCTGGGGCGACCTGATGGTCGGCTTCAAAGTGTTCCGCGAGACCTTCAGTTCCAAGGTGACACTGCATCGGCCGGGACGGATCGACGTCGAGTACGTCGACGGGCCGTTCCGCTACCTCAACAACCACTGGCTGTTCGAGCCGGTCGAAGACGGCACCGCGACGGAGATCGATTTCTACATCGATTTCGAGTTCCGCTCGCGCATGCTGCAGGCCGTGGCCGGGGCGGTGTTCAACGAGGCGGTCCGGCGCATGGTCTCGGCCTTCGAAGCCCGTGCCCACGCCGTCTATGGCGAGCAGGCCGCGCCGACCCTGACCGGTGCGCCCGGCTCAGCCTGAGGCACCCTGCGTCGCCGTCACGCTGAGCACCAGGATGATGGCGTTGTGGGTCGCGTGCGCGATCAGCGGCGTCCACAGGCTGCCCCGCCGCTCATAGCTCCAGGCGTAAACGAAGAACACTGCGGTCAACGCCGGCATGGCGGCAGGGTCGCCATGCAGCAGGGCGTGCACCAGCGCGGCCAGCAGGGCGGCCAGACGCCATGACAGGTGTTGCCGCAGCCAGCCGTAGAGCACGCCCCGGAACAGCACTTCTTCGGTCAGCGGCGCGACGACGATGGCGGCGAACGCGAACAGCACGACGAAGCCGGGTTGCCCGAGCGCCTCGTCCAGCGGCACCGGCAACGGCGGGCCCCTGGGTTCGCCCAGGAGTGGCGCCAGCATGGCGACGATCGCGATGCTGAGCACGACGGTGCCGCCGCCGGTGGCCACGCCCAGCGACAGGCTGTCGGCAGGCCGGCCGACGAAGCCGATCCCCCGCCAGCCGGCGGGCTCGGCCCACACCGTCGCGAACCAGATCCAGGCCAAGGTGAGCAGCGCCGGCACCACCAGGAATGCCAGCAGGAAGCTGACCGGTTCCGCCGCTGCCATGCCATCGCCGCTGCCGTCGTCGACCAGCCAGGCCACGGCCAGGCGGGTGCTCGTGAGCTGAACCAGAATGGCGCCGGCGAGGGCGAACAGCGCCCGGCGCGTCGGCGGGGGCGGCAGCGGGCTCAACGCGGCCATTGCGCCACGGCCGCGGCGAGCATCTCCAGTGCAGTGTCGACGGTCGCCAGGCGGATCTCGCTGCGGCCGCGCGCCCTGTACAACATCCGGCGATGCTCCGTGCCGCCCGGGCTGCCGGCAACGGCGAGGTGCACCAGCCCGACCGGCTTCTCGGCGCTGCCGCCGCCGGGACCGGCGACGCCGGTGACGGCGACCGCCAGATCGGCCGCGGCGCGACCGACGGCGCCTTCGGCCATCGCCCGCGCCACCGCCTCGGAAACCGCGCCATGCGCCTCGAGCAACGCCGCCGGCACACCCAGCAGGTCCTGCTTGGCGCCGTTCGAATAGGTCACGAAGCCGCGGTCGACCACGTCCGAAGAGCCGGCGATCTCGGTCAGGCAGCCGGCGATCAGGCCGCCGGTGCAGGATTCGGCCGTGGCCAGCATCAGCCCCCGGCTGCGGCAGTCCTCGAGCAACCGCGCGGCGCGCTCGTTCAGTGCGCTCGGATACATCTGCCTTTCACCCCGTCCACCAGACCCGCCATGCCAGCAGCAAGGCTAGCACGTAGAGGCCGGCGACCAGGTCATCGAGCATCACCCCGAGGCCGCCGCCGACGCGCCGGTCGATCAGTCCGACGGGCCAGGGCTTGAGGATATCGAAGGCCCGGAACAATACGAACCCGAGGGCGAAGGTGACGGGGTCGAGGGACGCCGGCACCAGGGCAAGCCACTGGCCGGCGACCTCGTCGACGACGATGGCGCCGGGATCCTTGCCGCCCTGGGCGCGTTCGTAGCGGTCCGCGGCCCAGGTGCCGACGACGGCGACGAGCAGTGTCGCCAGTGCCAACGCTTGCCAGCCGCCAAACTGCAGCAGCAGCCAGGCGAAGGGCAGGGCGGCCAGCGAGCCCCAGGTGCCCGGCGCCTTCGGCAGCAGGCCGACCCCGCCCCAGGTCGCCAGCAAGGCCGCGGGATGGCGCAGCGGCAACGGTCGGCCGGGGGCGTGGCTCATGCCGGCGGCAGACGCAGGCTGACGGTGGCGAAAGCGGCAATGCCTTCGCCCCGGCCGGTGAAGCCGAGCTGCTCCGTCGTCGTCGCCTTGACGCTGGCGCGGTCGATGGCGATGTGCAGCAGCGCGGCCAGCCTGGCCCGCATCGCCTCGCGGTGCGGGCCGATGCGCGGTGCCTGGCAGACGATGGTGACGTCGACGTGAGCGACAACGCCGCCGCGCCCGGCCAGCAGCGACATGGCGTGGGCGACGAAACCGGCGGAGTCGGCATCGCGCCAGCGGGCCTCGCTCGGCGGGAAGTGCTGGCCGATGTCGCCGGCACCGAGCGCGCCCAGGATGGCGTCGGTAACGGCATGCAGGACCACGTCGGCATCGCTGTGGCCGATCAGGCCGGCGTCGTGGGGCACGTCGATGCCGCACAGGCGCACCCCGTCGCCGGGACCGAAGCGATGCACGTCGATCCCCTGGCCGACCCGGACATCGCCGGTCCTGGCGGCGAGCAGCCGTTCGGCCCGGACCAGATCGTCGGCCGTGGTGACCTTCAGGTTGTCGTCGTCCGAGGGCACGATCGCCACCTCCATGCCGGCGGCCCGCGCCAGGCCGACGTCGTCGGTGAACGAGGTCGTCGCCGCGCGGTGCGCAGCGAGTATGGCATCGAAACGAAAGCCCTGCGGGGTCTGCGCCCGCCACATCTCCTCGCGCGGCACGTCCTCGACGACCCGGCCGCCGGCACGTCGCTTCAAGCTGTCGACGACCGACACGGCGGCGACGGCACCGGCATGCGCATTGAGGGCGTCGACTACCGCGGCGATGGTGCGCCCCGACACCAGCGGCCGGGCTGCATCATGGATCAGCACCTTGGCCGGCGCGGCTTCCGTCAGGCTTTCCAGGCCGAAGCGCACGGATTCCTGTCGCGAGGCGCCGCCGTCGACCGGCGGCCTCAGCGACAGGCCGTCCGTGGCGGCATCGTAGAAGGCGGCATGGTCGGGATCGCGCACGACGGTGACGGCATCGACCGCCGCGTTGTGAACGAAGGCCAGGATGCTGTGGCGCAGCAACGGCAGGCCCTGCAGCGGCTGGTACTGCTTCGGGCGGGCGCCGCCGAAGCGTTCGCCGCTTCCGGCGGCCACGATCACGGCTGCCACTTGCATGGGCTCGAGGCTGCTCCTTGCTGGTAGTCGGCACGGTAAAGCCGCCGCCGGGCGCCGACAAGGCTGAGCATTCCGGCCGGCGGCGCGGGCCGGGCAGGCATTGCGTCGGGAGCTGGATTGGCGTAGTCTGACTTAGAAATAGGCAAAACGGAAAATGCCTACGAAATGAGCATCTCCCTCGGACCCCTGTCCCTGGCACAACCCGTGGTGCTGGCGCCGATGTCGGGCGTGACCGATTTGCCGTTCCGGCAGGTCGTCGCCCGTTTCGGGGTGTCGATGGTGGTCAGCGAAATGATCGCCAGCAGCGGGCTGGTCCAGGGCACGGCGATGTCGCTGGAACGCGGCCAGGCGGGCGGCGGCGAACGCCCGCACGTGGTTCAGCTTGCCGGCTGCGAGCCCGCGGCCATGGCGGCGGCGGCCCGGCTGTGCGCCGATGCGGGCGTCGATGTGATCGACATCAACATGGGCTGCCCGGTCAAGAAGGTGGTGAGCGGCGAAGCCGGCTCGGCGCTGATGCGCGACGAGACCAAGGCGGCGGCCATCATCGATGCCACCGTGTCGGCGGTGTCGCTGCCGGTCACCTTGAAGATGCGGACCGGTTGGCACCAGCAGGCGCGCAATGCGCCGCGGCTTGCCCGGATCGCCGAAGACCTGGGGATCCGGCTGATCACCGTGCACGGGCGCAGCCGCGATCAACTGTTCAACGGCAGCGCCGACTGGCCGTTCGTTGCCGAGGTCAAGCGGGCGGTCGACCTGCCGGTCCTGGTGAACGGCGACATCTGCACGCTGGAAGACGCCGACCGGGCGCTCAGGCAGTCGGGCGCGGACGGCGTGATGGTCGGCCGCGGGGCCTTCGGCCGCCCGTGGTTCCCGGCCCAGGTCCTGCGCTACCTGCACGACGGTGTGCGCCTGGAAGACCCGCCGCTGCATGAGCAGCGCGATACCGTCCTCTGGCATTACCGGCTGATGCTCGAGCACTACGGCGAAACGCGCGGCCTGCGCATCGCCCGCAAGCACCTCAACCGCTATCTGGAGCGGCTCGGCGTCGCCCGCGGCCGGCGCCAGGCGCTGTTGACGGCGAACGATCCCGGGCGCGTGCGTGCCGGCATCGCCCGGCTCTACGACGCGTTGGACGGGACCCCGGCGGCGGCATGAGCACCGGCGTTTCAGCCCCCGCGGCGGCGCCCGCCTGGCGACCTGATGCCCAGGCGGTGCTGGATGCCTTTCCGCATCCGGTCCTCCTGCTCGATGGCGACGACCGTATCCGCGACGTCAATCCGGCCAGCGAGCAGTTCTTCGCCTTCGGTGCCAGCCAGTTGCGCCGCCAGAAGCTCGACGAGCTGGTGCCGTTCGGCAGCCCGGTCGTCGCCCTGGTGCAGGAGGCGCGGCAGAAAGAGGCGACGATGTCAGAGTATGCCGTCGACCTCGGCTCGCCGCGGATCGGCCGGCATCTCGTCAACGCCACCGCGTCGCCGTTGCCCGACCAGGACGGCCTGGTGTTGCTGACGCTGCAGGAGAACACCATCGCCAGCAAGATGGACCGGCAGCTTACCCATCGCGGTGCCGCCCGCTCGGTGACGGCGATGGCGGCGATCCTGGCGCACGAGATCAAGAACCCCTTGAGCGGGATTCGCGGCGCCGCCCAGCTCCTCGAGCAGGAGGCGTCGTCGGAGGATCGCGCCTTGACCCAGCTCATCTGCGACGAAGCCGACCGCATCGTCGGCATCGTCGAGCGCATGGAGATGTTCTCCGACAAGCCGCTGGAGCGCGAGCCGGTCAACATCCATGCCGTGCTCGAGCGGGTGCGGCGGATCTCCGAGGCCGGCTTCGCCGCCGGCGTGCGCTTCCTCGAGAGCTACGACCCCTCGCTGCCGCCGGTGCACGGCAACTTCGATCAGCTCGTGCAGGTGTTCCTGAACCTGGTCAAGAACGCCGCCGAGGCAGTGCCGGGCGAGGGCGGCGAGATCCAGCTCAGCACCGCCTTCCGGCATGGCATCTCCATCGCCGCGCCGGGCAGCCGCACGCGCCTGAAGCTGCCGATCGAGGTCCGCGTGCTCGACAACGGCCCGGGCGTGGCCGAGGAGCTGCGCCCCTACCTGTTCGATCCGTTCGTGACCACCAAGGTCAAGGGTTCCGGCCTGGGCCTCGCCCTGGTGGCCAAGATCGTCGGCGATCACGGCGGCATCGTCGAATGCGAACCGCAGGCGCGCGGCACGCTGTTCCGGGTCATGTTGCCGATGGACGAAGGAGACAGTGGACGATGAGCCGCGGCACCATTCTCATTGCCGACGATGATCGCGCGATCCGCACCGTGCTCGACCATGCCCTCGGCCGGGTCGGCTACGAGGTCCGCTCGACGGGCAACGCCGCCACCCTGTGGCGCTGGATTACCGACGGCGACGGCGATCTGGTGATCACCGACGTGGTGATGCCGGACGAAAATGGTCTCGATCTGCTGCCACGGGTGAAGAAGCTGCGCCCCAAACTGCCGATCATCGTCATGAGCGCGCAGTCGACCCTGCTCACGGCGATCAAGGCGAACGAGCGCGGCGCGTTCGAGTACCTGCCCAAGCCGTTCGACCTTAAGGAGCTGACCAGCGTCGTGCAGCGGGCGCTGACCGCGCCGAAGGCGGTGCATGCCCGGCCCGATGCCGGCGACGACGAGGACGAGCGCTTGCCGCTGATCGGCCGCTCGCCGGCGATGCAGGAGATCTATCGCACCCTGGCGCGACTGGTGCAGACCGACCTGACGGTGATGATCACCGGCGAGTCCGGCACCGGCAAGGAGCTGGTCGCGCGCGCGCTGCACGACTACGGCAAGCGCCGCAACGGCCCGTTCGTCGCCGTCAACATGGCGGCGATTCCGCGCGAGCTGATCGAAGCCGAACTGTTCGGCCACGAGAAGGGGGCCTTCACCGGCGCGGCGCTGCGCGGCGTCGGTCGCTTCGAGCAGGCCGAGGGCGGCACCCTGTTTCTCGACGAGATCGGCGACATGCCGCCGGAAGCCCAGACCCGGCTGCTCAGGGTGCTGCAGCAGGGCGAATACACCACCGTCGGCGGGCGCACGCCGATCCGCACCAATGTGCGCATCGTCGCCGCCACCAACCGCGACCTGCGCCAGCTCATCCACCAGGGCCTGTTTCGCGAGGACCTGTTCTATCGCCTCAACGTGGTGCCGCTGCGCCTGCCGCCGCTGCGCGAGCGCACCGAGGACATCCCCGACCTGGTGCAGCACTTCATCGCCCGGGCGGAGGCCGACGGTTTCCGGCCCAAGCGAATCTCCGCCCAGGCCATGGACAGCCTGCGGCGCTACCGCTGGCCCGGCAACGTCCGCGAACTGGAGAATCTGATCCACCGGCTGGTGGCGCTGCATCCTGAGGACACCATCGAATCGGAGGTGATCGAGCTCGAACTGAGCGCCACGTCGGCCGAGCCGGTGGTCGACCAGGGCGAGCAGGGCGACAGCATCGGCGGCTCCGTGCAACGCCATCTGAAGCAGTATTTCGCGGCGCATGGCGATGCCTTGCCGCCGGCCGGGATCTACGAACGGGTGGTCCGCGAGGTGGAACGGCCGCTGATCGAGCTGTGCCTGTCGGCGACCCGCGGCAACCAGGTCAAGGCCGCCCAGTTGCTGGGCCTGAACCGCAATACCCTGCGCAAGAAGATCCGCGATCTTGACATTGAGGTCGTTCGCGGCCTCAAGTGATGCAATTGTGCAACAGCCGTGGCATCTGGGTGACGCTTACCCCGCCGCGCCAGGCAAGTATTGCGGATGTCGACGACGAGCCAACCCACCGGGTTTGAGGATGTCTTCCGCCAGGTCATGTTGCCCTGGGCGCGGCGCACCCGGCTGTCGGCCAAGCTGGCGCTGGCCCTGGCTTTCCTGGCGGCTGCCTCCGGCATAGCCACCTACATCGCCTGGACCGGCGTCGCGCCGTCCACGCCCGACCCGCGGATCGTGCTGATCCTGCTGGTCATCGACATGGTCCTGCTGCTCTCGCTCGGTGTCCTGGTCGCCCGCCAACTGGTACGGCTGTGGGTCGAACGGCGCAGCGGTTCGGCCGGTTCGCGTCTGCACACCCGCTTCGTCGCGCTGTTCAGCCTGCTGGCCGTGACCCCGGCGATCATCGTCGCGGTGTTCTCCGCGGCCTTCTTCTATCTCGGCATCGAGGCCTGGTTCAGCGAGCGGGTGCGCACCGCGGTGCAGGAGTCGCTAGCGGTGGCGGAGGCCTATGTCGACGAGCACCGCAATACCATCCGCGCCGACATCCTGGCGATGGCCCGCGACGTCAACCGGGCCGCGCCGCACCTGATGCACAACGCGGACGCCTTCGGTCAGTTCCTCAATGCCCAGGCCGCGGTGCGCGCGCTGAGCGAGGCGACCGTGTTCGACAGCAGCGGCCGGATCCTGGCCCGCACCACGCTCAGCCTGTGGACCGAGTTCGAGGACGTGCCCCTGGGCGCGATCAACCTGACGGCGTCGGGCGATGTCGTCATCATCGGCCGCAAGCAGGAAGACCGGGTGCGCGCCCTGGTTCGCCTCGACCTGCCGCTCGACACCTTCCTGTACGTCGGCCGCTTCGTGGATCCGGTGGTGCTGAACCACGTCGAGAAGACGCGCGACGTGGTCAGCGAGTACGAGGCGCTGGAGGGCTCGCGGTCGGACATCCAGCTCACCTCGGCCCTGCTGTTCATCGTCGTCGCCATGCTGTTGCTGCTGGTCGCGGTCTGGCTCGGCCTGGTCTTCGCCAACCGCCTGGTGCAGCCCATCCGTGCCCTGGTGGAGACGGCCGAACGGGTGCGCCTGGGCGACCTGACCACGCGGGTCAGCGAAGGCGACAGCGCCGACGAGATCGGCACCCTGAGCCGGGCCTTCAACCGCATGACCAGCCAGCTGGAGACGCAGCGCTCGGAGCTGGTCGAGGCCAACCGGCAGATGGACCAGCGACGCCGTTTCACCGAGGCGGTCCTGGCCGGCGTTTCCGCCGGCGTGCTCGGCCTCGATGGCGACGGCTGCATCAACCTGCCCAACCGCTCGGCGCTGGAGCTGCTGGACGCCGACTACGACCAGTTGGTCGGGCGGCGGCTGGCCGACGTTCTGCCGGAGATGGCACCGCTGCTGGCCCAGGCCCGGGCTCGCCCGCAACGGGTCATCGAAGGCGACGTCAGCGTCGTCCGCGGCGGCCGCCGGTCGGTCTTCCGTGTCCGGGTCGGCGCCGATCGCTCGGCCCGCGGCGGCACCAGCTTCGTGGTCACGTTCGACAACATCACCGAGCTGATGACGGCGCAGCGGCGCGCCGCCTGGGCCGACGTCGCCCGTCGCATCGCTCACGAGATCAAGAACCCGCTGACACCGATCCAGCTCTCGGCCGAGCGCCTGAAGCGCAAGTACAGCGGCGAAGTGGTCAGCGATCCCGACGTGTTCAGCCAATGCACGGACACCATCATCCGCCAGGTCGGCGACATCGGCCGGATGGTCGACGAGTTCTCGGCGTTTGCGCGCATGCCGGCGGCGGAGATGCGGCCGGAGCTGCTCGACGAGCTGGTTCGAGAGGCCGTGTTCCCGCAGCGCTTCGCCCATGGCGACATCGAGTTCGGGATCGAGCTGCCGGCCGATCCGGTGCCGGTGCGCTGCGATGCCCGGCAGATCGGCCAGGTCCTGACCAACCTGCTGCAGAACGCGGTCGACGCGATCGAAGCCCGCCAGGTGGCCGAAGGTGACGGCGGCGCGCCGGGTCAGGTCGACGTCAGCCTGGTGCGCAACGGCAGCGAGCTGACGCTCGAAGTCTGCGACAACGGCAAGGGCCTGCCGGTCGAGGACCGCGAGCGCTTGACCGAGCCGTACGTGACGACGCGGGACAAGGGCACCGGGCTTGGCCTGGCGATCGTCAAGAAGATCGTCGAAGAGCACGGCTGGCGCATGGAGCTGACCGACGGCGATGACGGCGGCGCCTGCGTCAAGCTGCTGCTGCCGGTGTTGCGCGCTAAGGCGGGCAGCGCTCCCGGCGTCGTGTCATCAGCCGGGGATGGGGACGAGGTGAAGCTTCATGGCGCGTGACATCCTGATCGTCGACGACGAAGCCGATATCCGCGAGCTGATCGCCGGCATCCTCACCGACGAGGACTACGAGACGCGGGTCGCCGGAACCGACGGCGAGGCCATGGACGCGATCGACCAGCGGGTGCCCTCGCTGGTCATCCTGGACATCTGGCTGCAGGGCAGCAAACGCGACGGCCTGGAACTGCTGCGCGAGCTGCTCGCCGATCATCCCGAGCTGCCGGTGGTGATGATCTCCGGCCACGGCAACATCGAGACGGCGGTGCAGGCGATCAAGTTCGGCGCCTACGACTACATCGAGAAGCCGTTCAAGACCGACCGGCTGCTGTTGGTGGTGCAGCGGGCGATCGAAGCCGCGCGCCTGTCGCAGGAGAACCGCGAACTGCGCCTGCGCGCCGGACCGGAGACCGACATCGTCGGCACCAGCGCGCTTATCGCCGCGCTGCGGCAGGCGATCGCCCGGGTCGCGCCGACCGGCAGCCGGGTGCTGATCAGCGGCCCGCCCGGCGCCGGCAAGGAGGTCGTCGCCCGCACCATTCACCGCCTGTCGCAACGCGGGCACGGCCCGTTCGTCGTCCTCAATGCCGCCATGCTGGCGCCCGAGCGGGTCGAGGAGGAGCTGTTCGGGGTCGAAGGCGAGGCCGAGACCCGCAGGCGGACCGGAGTCTTCGAACGGGCCCACGGCGGCACCCTGTTCCTCGACGAGATCGCCGACATGCCGCTGGAAACGCAAGGCAAGGTGCTCAGGGTCTTGGTCGACCAGACCTTCCAGCGGGTCGGTGGCGGCCACAACGTCGAGGTCGACGTGCGGGTGATCTGTTCGACCACCAGGAACCTGCAGCTTCAGATCGAGAAGGGGGCCTTTCGCGAGGACCTCTACCATCGCCTCAACGTGGTGCCGCTGAAGGTGCCGCCGCTGCGGGACCGGCCCGAGGACATCCCCGACCTGGTGCAGCACTTCATGGCGCGCTCGGCGGCGACCCTCGGCTTGCTGCCGATGCAGTTGTCCGACGATGCCATGTCGGCGCTGCAGAGCCACCAATGGTCGGGCAACGTGCGGCAGCTGCGCAACATCGTCGAACGCCTGCTGATCATGGCCCCCGACCGCAGCGCGAAGATCCGCGTCGACATGCTGCCGGCGGAGATCAGCGCACCCACGCCGGCGGCGATGCGCAACGACGAAGCGCGCGAGGTCATGGGCCTGCCGCTGCGCGAAGCGCGCGAGGTGTTCGAGCGCGAGTATCTGCTGGCGCAGATAAACCGGTTTGGCGGTAACATCTCGCGCACGGCCGAGTTCGTCGGCATGGAACGCTCGGCCTTGCATCGCAAGTTGAAGTCGTTGGGCGTCAACGGTCGCCCCGCGCAGAGCGCCTGAACGCGCCGCCGGCGGCGGATCAGCGAAATCGCATTCGGATACCACCACCTAGAGCGACGGAGCCGGGATGAAAGTCATTGTCTGCGGAGCCGGGCAGGTCGGCTACAACATCGCCCGCCGGCTCGCCGGCGAGCACAACGACGTTACCGTGATCGACCAGTCGCAGGTCCTGGTGCAGCGGGTCAACGACACCCTCGACGTGCAGGGCATGCTCGGTTTCGCCTCGCATCCCGACGTGCTCGAACGCGCCGGCGCCGCCGATGCCGACATGATCATCGCCGTCACCTACGCCGACGAAGTCAACATGGTGGCCTGCCAGGTCGCTCACTCGTTGTTCAACGTCCCGACCAAGGTCGCCCGGGTGCGCGACCAGAGCTACCTGGAGCCGGCCTGGCGCGACCTGTTCAGCCGCGACCACATGCCGATCGACGTGATCATCTCGCCCGAGCTCGAGGTCGCGCGCGCCGTGCGCCGCCGTCTCGACGTCCCGGGCGCGTTCGACATGGTGCCGTTTGCCGACGACATGGTGCGGCTGATCGGCGTGTATTGCGACGAAGACTGCCCGGTCATCAACACCCCGCTGCGACAGCTCACCGAGCTGTTTCCCGATCTCAACATCGTCGTCGTCGGCGTCGCCCGGGAAGGCCGGCTGATCGTGCCCAGCGGCGACGATCAGATGCTGGCGGGCGACGAGGTCTACTTCGTCGCCGACCGCGGCCACGTGAAGCGCGCGCTGGCTCTGTTCGGTCACGAGGAGAGCGAGGCCAGGCGCGTCGTCATCGTCGGCGGCGGTCATATCGGCCTGTCGCTGGCCCAGGGACTGGAGGAGGAGGGCACCGACGTCCGGGTCAAGATCGTCGAGCTGGATGCCAGGCGGGCGGGCGTGATCGCCGAGCAGCTGCAGCACACCGTGGTGATCAACGGCGATGCCCTCGATGCCGACATCCTGACCGAGGCCAACGTGCAGAACGCCGAGACCGTGGTCGCCGTCACCGACGAGGACGAGGTCAACATCCTGGTTTCGCTGCTCGCCAAGCGCCACGGCTGCCAGCGGGCGATCACGCTGATCAACAACCCCGGTTTCGGCCCGCTGTTGAGTTCGCTGGGCATCGACGCGGCGGTCGATCCGCGCGCCACCACCGTGTCGACGATCCTGCAGCATGTCCGCCGTGGCCGGATCCGCGGCGTCCACAGTCTGCGCGATGGCGCGGCGGAGATCATCGAGGCCGAAGCGCTGGAGACCTCCAGCCTGGTCGGCGCGCCGCTGCGCGATATCCGCCTGCCGGCGGGGATCATCGTCGGTGCGGTGGTGCGCGGCGACCGGGTCATCATTCCGCGCGGCGACACCGTGATCCAGGTGCATGACCGCGTTGTCATCTTTGCCCTGGCCGACATGGTGCGTAAGGTCGAGAAGATGTTTGCCGTGCGCATCGACTTCTTCTGATCCGCCGGTCCCTCAAGCCCCGTGTCCGGAGCGGCGCCGTGATCCGCCTGACCCGATCCCCGTAGCTTTCGCATGCGCTTCGACGCCGTCGCCAACACCCTGGCCTGGATCGCCTTGCCGCTGTCCGCGGCGATGCTGCTGCCGGCCCTGTCGGCCGTCGTCGGTGGCGATCTGCGCACCGCCCAGGCATTCGCCGCCGCGGCGCTGCTGAGCGCCTTTGTCAGCGGCGCCGTGCTGTTCGCCACCCGCGCGCGTGAGGCGCCCTGGCTGGGCAAGAACGAGAGCTATCTCCTGGTGGTCCTGGCCTGGCCGTTGCTGGCGGCGCTGGGGGCGCTGCCGTTTCTGCTGCTGCCGTTGCCCGGCGATACCGTGACCTTCCTGTTCGAGGCCGTGTCCGGCCTGACGACGACGGCGGCCAGCGGCTTCGAGACGCTGGCCGGCCTGCCGCCGGCGGTGCTGCTGTGGCGTGCCCTGCTGCACTGGCTGGGCGGTTTCCTCACCATCCTGCTGGCGGTGGTGGTGTTCTCCAACCTGGGCGCCGGCGGCATGCTGTATTTCCACAGCGCCCTGCCGCGGGGCGAGGGGTTGAGCGTGCCGGTCCGTCTGGCGCAGACGGCCCGCGACCTGGGCTGGGTCTATGCGCTGCTGACGTTGCTCTGCGCCATCGGCTTGTGGCTGACCGGGGTGCCGACACTCGACGGCCTTGGCCTTGCCTTCGGCGCGCTCTCGACCGGCGGCGTGGCGATGACCGACGGTGGCGTGCCGGCCCTGTCCAACCCCGCCGCCGAATGGGTCCTGATGGCGTTCATGCTGATCGGGGCGATCAATTTCACCTTGCACTGGGCGGTCGTGAACGGCCGCTGGCGGCCGTTCGTGCAGAACGTCGAGGTACGCTATCTGCTGCTGGCGGTGATCGTCATCGGGCTCGGCCTGGCGCTGTGGTTCTGGCGTACCACCGAGCTCGGCCCGCTCGCCAGCCTGCATGCCGGGTTGTTCTCCGCCGCATCGCTGCTGTCGACCACCGGGACGACGACGACGCTGCTGCCCGAGGGCTCGGCCTTTCCCGCCATTCTGGTCATCGGCCTGGTGCTGGTTGGCGGCGCCGCCGCCTCGACCGCGGGCGGGGTGAAGCTGTTTCGCGTCGCCATCCTGTTCAAGCAGGCCAGGCGCGAACTGGCCCGCCTGGTGCATCCCCATGGTGTCCTGCCGCTGAAGATCGGCCAGCAGGTGGTGGGCCAGGACGTGGTGACCGGGGTGTGGAGCTTCTTCTTCGTCCTGGTGCTGGCCCTGGCGGCCACGACGGTGCTGCTCGCGGCCGGCGGGATCGAGCCGATGGCCGCGGTGGCCCTGGCGACGGCGGCGTTGAGCAACGCCGGACCGGTGGCGCAGGCGATCGAGCCGGCGGTGCCGGCCTATGCGAGCCTGGCCGTCGGCAACAAGCTCATCTTGATGCTGGCCATGGTGTTGGGCCGGATCGAAATCCTCGCTTTCTTGGTCCTGATCAACCCGACATACTGGCGCCACTGAAGCCGATACCGGAGCCCGCATGAGCCGCATTGCTTACGTCAACGGTCGCTACGTGCCCCACGGGCAGGCCCAGGTGCATATCGAGGACCGCGGCTATCAGTTCGCCGACGGCGTCTACGAGGTCATCGCCGTGAGCGGCGGGGAACTGGTGGACGAAGCCTGGCACTGCGACCGCCTCGAACGCTCGCTCGACGAGCTGGAGATGGCGATGCCAATGGCGCGGGGGCCGCTCGGCGTGGTGATGCGCGAGGTGATCCGCCGCAACAGCGTGCGCGACGGCATCGTCTACTTGCAGGTGACCCGCGGCGTCGCCCGCCGCGACCACGCCTTTCCCGCTGCCGGCGTGCGCGCCGCCCTGGTTTTGACCGCGCGCGCCACCAAGCCGCCGTCGGCGCAGGTGCTCGAGACAGGGGTGAAGGTGATCTCGGTGCCGGACATCCGCTGGGAGCGCTGCGACATCAAGTCGGTGGCGCTGTTGCCGAACGTGCTGGCCAAGCAGGCGGCGCGCGCGGCCGACGCCTACGAAGCCTGGCAGGTCGACGCCGATGGCTACGTCACCGAAGGCAGCTCGACCAATGCCTGGATCATCGATGCCGACGGCACGCTGATCACCCGTCCGGCGGAGAACGCGATCCTCAACGGCATCACCCGCCGCCGGCTGATCGAACTGGCGCGCGCCAGCGGCGTTACGGTGGAGGAACGCGCCTTCACGCTGGAAGAGGCCAAGCGCGCGCGCGAGGCCTTCATCACCAGCACCACCTCGTTCGTGCTGCCGGTGGTTGAGATCGACGATGCCGTCATCGGCAACGGCCGGCCGGGCAGCCTTTCCCTCGATCTGAGGGCGCAGTATCAGGCCTTCATGCGCGGCGACGCGGCGGCCTAGAAACACCCCGACGATGGTGCGATGCGAAATGATCGCACCGTGCCGCAGCGATCACGACAAGCAATCGAGACGACGAGGTCGTCGCCTGGTTTTGGCGTTTTTCCTTGCCGAAACGCCGCGGCGGCCCTATGTGAGCGGTTAGTCTAAGTTTTTGTTGCGGTGCCGTCTTACAACTTCAGGCAAGCTTGGGGGGAGGGCTGATCCTCTGACCTGCCGAGCCAACAACAACCGGAACCAAATATGGCCAACGAAAAACAAAACATGCAGGACGTGTTCCTCAATTACGTCCGCAAGCACAAGACCCCAGTTACCGTATTCCTCGTCAATGGTGTGAAGCTGCAAGGCTTCATCAGCGGCTTTGACAACTTCTGCGTCCTGCTGCGGCGCGACGGCCACGTGCAGCTGGTCTACAAGCACGCCATTTCGACCGTCATGCCGGCGCAGCCCATTCAGCTTTACGATCCGGCGCAGGAAGGCGCGGCCGAGAGCTGACGTTGCCCGGGACCACCCGCAATCGATGGGCGGTGGGCAGCAGCAAGGCGATCGTGCTGCACCCCTGGCGCAGGGGCGCGACGGACCGCCGGGAACCTGAAGCGAAACTGGCCGAGGCCGTCGGCCTCGTCGCCGCGATCGGGCTCGACGTGGTTGCGGCCGAACTCGTGCGCCTGACCCGTCCGCGCCCGGCGACGCTGCTGGGCAGAGGATGGATCGAGCAGCTCGCCACCCGCATCGCCGCTGAAGAGATCGAGGTCGTGGTGATCGACGGTGCGCTCACGCCGGTGCAGCAGCGCAACCTGGAACGGGCCTGGAACTGCAAGGTGATCGACCGCACCGGGCTGATCCTGGAGATTTTCGCCGAGCGGGCGCGCACCCGCGAGGGCCGCCTGCAGGTCGAGCTGGCCCAGCTGACCTACCAGCGCAGCCGCCTGGTGCGCAGCTGGACCCACCTGGAACGCCAGCGCGGCGGCCTGGGCACCGTCGGCGGGCCCGGCGAAACCCAGATCGAGGCCGACCGGCGGATGATCGACGAGCGCGTGGTGCGGCTGCGCAGCGAGCTCGCCGACGTCGCCCGGACCCGCGAGCTGCAGCGCAAGACCCGTCGCGAGGCGCCGTTTCCCGTGGTCGCCCTGGTCGGCTACACCAACGCCGGCAAGTCGACCCTGTTCAACCGCCTGACTGGCGCCGCGGTAATGGCCGAGGACCAGTTGTTCGCCACCCTCGACCCGACCATGCGCGGGATCGAGCTGCCCAGCGGACGCAAAGTAATCCTGTCCGATACCGTCGGTTTCATTTCCGAGCTACCGACCCATCTCATCGCCGCCTTCCGGGCGACCCTGGAAGAGGTGCTGGAGGCCGCTGTGCTGCTGCACGTGCGCGATGTCACCCACCCCGACAGCGAGGCGCAGAAGGACGACGTCGCGGCCGTGCTGGCCGACCTCGGGGCGCCGCACGGCGACGACGGCCGGCTGATCGAGGTCCTGAACAAGCTCGACGCGGCCACCCCCGAGGTCGCCGAGCGTGCCGCCAACTACCTCACGCGCCACCCGCAGGCGGTGGCCATCTCGGCGGTCACCGGCGAGGGCTGCGACGACCTGCTGGCGGCGGTCGATCGACTGCTCGACCGCACGCGCGAGCTCGTCGACCTGGTGCTCGACCAGGCCGACGGCGCCACCGTGGCCTGGCTCTATCGTCGCGGCGAGGTGCTGGCGCGCGAGGATCGTGGCGAGCAGGTCCACCTCACCGTGAGCCTCGATCCGGCCGACGCCGCCCGCCTGCGCAAGCGCCTGGCGCTGCCGGCGCCGCAGGCCGAGGCGGCCCAGTAGCGCCAGGCAAGCGCCCTGCCGGGGGCGATCGTGTTGACAGTCGCCAGAGGCACTTCTATATAGCTGGCACTCTCTTTCAAAGAGTGCCAAAGCACTGCATCAACGCTGAAAATTCCAGAAACGGGAGGTCGCTGATGAAAATCAGGCCACTGCATGACCGCGTGCTGGTACGCCGCGTCCAGGAGGACGTGAAGACCGCCGGCGGCATCATCATTCCGGACACCGCACAGGAAAAGCCCATGGAGGGCGAGATCCTCGCCGTCGGCGACGGTGGACGTACCGAGGACGGCAAGATCCACCCGCTCGACGTCAAGAAGGGCGACCGCGTGCTGTTCGGCAAGTGGTCGGGCACCGAGGTCAAGATCGACGGCGAAGAGCTGGTGATCATGAAAGAAACCGACATCATGGGCGTGATCAAGTAGAGGATCAAAAATGGCTGCCAAAGATGTGAAATTCCACGTTGATGCGCGTCAGCGGATGCTGCGCGGCGTCGACGTTCTGGCCGACGCGGTGAAGGTGACGCTGGGTCCGAAGGGGCGCAACGTCGTGCTCGACAAGTCGTTCGGCGCGCCGCGGATCACCAAGGACGGCGTCACCGTCGCCAAGGAGATCGAGCTCGAGGACAAGTTCGAGAACATGGGCGCGCAGATGGTGCGCGAGGTTGCCTCGCGGACCAGTGACGAGGCCGGCGACGGCACCACCACCGCCACCGTGCTGGCCCAGGCGATCGTCCGCGAGGGCCTGAAGTCGGTTGCCGCCGGCATGAACCCGATGGACCTGAAGCGCGGCATCGACCAGGCGGTCGAGGCCGTGGTCGACCAGCTGCACAAGCGCGCCAAGCGCATCAGCACCGAGGGCGAGGTGCGCCAGGTCGGCACCATTTCGGCCAACGGCGAGCGCGAGATCGGCGAAATGATCGCCAAGGCGATGCAGAAGGTCGGCAAGGAAGGCGTGATCACGGTGGAGGAGGCCAAGGGCCTGGACACCGAGCTCGACGTCGTCGAGGGCATGCAGTTCGACCGCGGCTACCTGTCGCCTTACTTCATCACCGACGCCGAGAAGATGGTCACCGAGCTGGAGGATCCCTACATCCTGCTGCACGAGGCCAAGCTGTCGAGCCTGCAGCCGATGCTGCCGGTGCTCGAGAAGGTCGCCCAGGGTGGCAGGCCGCTGCTGATCATCGCCGAGGACGTCGAGGGCGAGGCCCTGGCGACCCTGGTGGTGAACAAGCTGCGCGGCGGCCTGAAGGTGGCCGCGGTCAAGGCGCCGGGCTTTGGCGACCGCCGCAAGGCCATGCTCGAGGACATCGCCATCCTGACCGGCGGCCAGGTGATCTCCGAGGATCTCGGCATCAAGCTGGAGAATGTGGACATGGCCATGCTCGGCAGGGCCAAGCGCCTGCACATCTCCAAGGAGGACACCACCATCGTCGGCGGTGCTGGCAAGAAGGCCGACGTCGAGGGCCGCTGCAGCCAGATCCGGGCGCAGATCGACGAGACCTCGTCTGACTACGACCGCGAGAAGCTGCAGGAGCGGCTGGCCAAGCTGGCCGGCGGCGTGGCGGTGATCAAGGTCGGCGGCGCCACCGAGATCGAGGTGAAGGAGCGTAAGGACCGCGTCGACGACGCGCTAAACGCCACCCGCGCCGCGGTCGAGGAAGGCGTCGTGGTCGGCGGCGGCTCGGCGCTGCTCTACGCCTCCAAGGGCCTGAAGAAGCTCAAGGGCGCCAACGACGACCAGAACGTCGGTGTCGAAATCGTCCGCCGGGCGCTGCAGGCGCCGGTGCGGCAGATCGCCGAGAACGCCGGCGCCGATGGCGCCGTCGTCGCCGGCAAGCTGATGGAATCGAAGGACGAGAGCGTCGGCTTCGATGCCCAGAACGAGAAGTATGCCGACATGATCAAGGCCGGCATCATCGACCCGACCAAGGTCGTGCGCACGGCGCTGCAGGACGCGGCCTCGGTCGCCGGCCTGCTGATCACCACCGAGGCCATGGTGGCGGAGAAGCCGGACGAGAAGGGCGACATGCCGGCGATGCCGGACATGGGCGGCATGGGCGGTATGGGTGGCATGGGCGGCATGATGTAGCCGGCCACTGCATACGTCCGAAGAGACAGGGGAAGGGGCCGTCACCGCGCGGCCCCTTTCTCGTTCGCAGGCAGGCACAGGCGAGGGAGTGCGAAATGGCGGCATTGCCGGAGATCGACGCTGTGGCCGCGGTCGTGCGCGAGGCTGCGCTTGAGCACGCGCTGCCGCGCTTCAAGCGGCTCCGGGCGCACGAGGTCTCGGAGAAGTCGCTCAACGATCTGCTGACCTCGGCCGACCTGGCCACCGAGGCCGCGCTCGAGCAACGCCTGCCGGCGCTGCTGCCGGGCAGCGTGGTGGTCGGCGAGGAGGCCGTCAGCCGCGACCCGGCGGTGCTCGAGGCGATCGCCGGCGCGGCGCCCTGCTGGATCGTCGACCCGATCGACGGCACCATCAACTTCGCCAACGGCCTGCCGCTGTTCGCCACCATGGTCGCGCTCGCCGTCGGCGGCGAGGTCGTCGGCGGCTGGATCTACGATGCCGTGCACGACGTCATGGCGGCGGCGGAGACGGGCGCCGGCGCCGTCCTCGACGGTCGCCGCGTGCGCCTTCAGCCGCCGGTCGAGCCGAAACGCTACTCGGGCTGCCTGCACCTGGGCGGCTACGACCGCGACCTGGCGGCGACGGCAGCGCGCAACTTCGAACGCGTCGGCCCGCTCCTGGTGCTGCACTGCGCCGGCCTGGAGTACCAGATGATCCTGCAGGGCCGGCTGCACTACGCCCTCTACCGCCACACCAACCCCTGGGACCATGCACCCGGCGAGCTGCTGCTGCGCGAGGCGGGCGGCTACAGCTCGCGCCTCGACGGCACGCCCTACCGCCTGGCCGAGATCGACCACCCTTCGCCGCTGGTGGTCAGCGCCGGGCAGGGGGTGTGGGGCGACCTCAAGCGGGTGCTGTTCGAGCTGGATTGACGTCGCGGGCATTTGCCGACCGTCGTCTTTGACGCCCTGGGCCCCCGCTTTCGTGTGTGGTCACGCGGGATTGTTTCGACGGCGCAGGCGTACTCAGAGGTATCTCCTTCATCAGGGAGCACCTCGCATCATGCAAGTGAAACTGCACGCCAACGCCACGACTACGCCA
>Ga0056121_1000017_pt1 | contig 120327 bp, 112 predicted proteins | sample WorMetHEROISLAND_FD_83872 | JGI IMG/M metagenome (GOLD analysis project Ga0056121, IMG submission 83872) | Marine gutless worms symbiont microbial communities from Max Planck institute for Marine Microbiology, Germany - Olavius sp. 1 HERON ISLAND ...
TCCGCTCACTGTCCATCGGCACCCTCGGCTCGATCCGCCCGGATGACCCGGTTTTCGCTACCGCGGTTCTGCGCGCCTTGCAGGATGAAAAGACCCTGGTCCGGCATACGGCCGTCCGGGCGGCAGCAGACCTGAAGATCCTCCCCGACGCAGCGGCCGCCCCATTAGGTGCCATGATAGACGATCCGGCGGTTAGTTCGCGGATCCTGTCTCTGCTGGTGACCATGCAGGACCGGGCGGCGCCGGCGGTGCCGCACCTCGCGGCCGCCCTGGCCCATAAAGACCGGAAGGTGGCCTATAATGCCGCATTTGCCCTGAGCCGGGTGGGATCGCCCGCCGCTGGGGCCGTCGCCGAATTAACGGCTGCCCTGTCGCATGCAGACACGTTCGTCCGGCGTTACAGTGCTGATGCATTGGGTGCCAGCGGCCGCGCGGCCCAAAGCAGTCTTGCAGACTTAAAACAACTGCAGTCCGACCCGGATGCATATGTTCGCGGTGCTGCCCGCCGCGCTGTAGCGCGCATCCAAAACGCCGGTGACTAGGCCGCCGGGTGAGAGAGAAACGCGTTGTTTCAAGGGAGGGGGTGCGCTGGCTCCGGGCAGACGTCAGTTCAACGGCAGTGATGGCCGCCCCTTCCTGGCGAAAGTAGCCAAAATATCCTGCTGCCATTTTTCATTGTAACCATCGGCCTCCGGGACCTGTCTGTTTTTCAGGGTGTGGGCAAAGTTGACACGCACAAAATCCCGAAACCGCTTGGCTACAATTTCCCGGACGGGCCGTCCCAGCCGGAGATACATTTCATCATCGATTTCGTTGAAGTCGAAGAAAATGGCCAGGTGATTGACCAGGCTGCGTTGGGTATGCACCGGTGGCGCCAGAGCCAGGGCGGCTGACAATAGCTGATTGGCCAGGTCCACCATGCCCAGGCGGATCGTACGCTTGATGTTCTGCAGCTGCTTACCGGTCCAGAAAATGCGGTTGCGGTCCATGCTCAGTTCGCATTTATCCTTACCGGTGAGATTGATCCGGCCCACCACGTTTTGCCGGGCACCTTCCGGCAACAGGGTATCGGTCTGGGTCACGAAAATCCCGTCCTGAAAAATCGAAACGCCGCCGCTGGCGGCCTCCAGGGCATGGATATGTTCTGAATTCCGTTTGGCTTTGAGAAACAGGTAGCCCTTGGAATCGGGAAAATCCAGATTGGCCACAAAATCACATCCGCTGCGCTCATCGATGTCGTAGGCCAGCTTATTCTGCCCCAGAATCGTCGTCCCGCCCTCATGGTCCAGCAGGCGCACAGGGATATTGAGGTAGCGGATATTGATCTTGAGGTAACCGATGTACTCCAGGCTGCGACAATAGTTGATCTTGGACTGTTTCAGAAAAAGCGTGACTTCGGTGCCGGGCCCACATTCTTCGGACGCGAAACGCACGTCAAAATAGTCCTGCAGATTGGTGATGGTGATTTGCAGGCCGGGGTTGCTGTTTTTGCGGGTTTTGATGACAATCTTATCGGAAACGAGAAACGCGGATAGAAAGCCGATACCAAACTGGCTGATGAAGTTGAAATCGATCCGGTTGCGATTGATGGCCTTGATATCGCCGGACTGGTAGAAGGAGATGCCAATCTTGAGAAAGTACTTCTCAATCCATTGACGGTCCATCCCGATACCGTTGTCCCGAAAGGTAATTTCATCGATGTTGTCATCGAACTCAACTGAAATTTCAGGGGTATACTCGGGCGCGAACAACTTCTTCAAGTTACAGGCATCGACTGCGTTCTGGATCAATTCACGCAGGAAGACCCGCTTGTCCGCATAGAGCCGGTTGCCCATGAACAGCTGGAGCGCGGCGGTGGAATCCACAGAAAACTTCATATCCAGAGGCGTATATCCTTCGGGATCTATCTCGAAGACGACTTCGGAAAACAGAAACCGCGGGCTTACCTGGCCGTTGGCCCGGTGGAGCAATTGCTGCACCCGGCTCTCATGGTGCTTCAAAGCCCGGTGCACCTCTGGATGGGTACAGTGAACCTTAACCTGGATCGTACCGGGCGCATAGGCATGGGGGCCCACGGACACAACTGTATACTGTTCACAAAACTGGTCGCAAGACATCCTTTCTTCAGGCGGCTGCAAGGCCGCGATGGTCCGGGCGGTGTCGGGATGTTCCAGATCCAGAGCCACCGCCAACTGAATTGCGGCGGCCAGCAGGGCGATGTTGACGGGTGCCTTCGCATAGACCTGCTTCTCGGCACCGTTTATTTCCGACACGTCACCGTTGCCGCCGGCCGCCAGATAACAGATCCGGGCCAGAATGCCGGCCCCGGCCTCATCATTTAAGGCCTGCGGCGGCCACTGCTTCAGGATGCTATCTGCCGAGTTGGCCCGCGGCTCATAAAGATAGGCGGCCGCCTGCAGGAAATAAATGTTCCAAGGATTCAAGCCCAGTACCTCGCGTTGCTCATCATCCAGCAACCAGCCATCCAACAGATCGAGAATACGTCTGCCGCGTCCGGCCGAAGGGGTAGCGGAATTTTCGGCAAGCAGTTTTTCAAGGTGTCCTGGTAGTTTTTCAGGTACTATATCCAGAAATCTACTCAATATATGCGGACCTTTCCAGCAAGTTAGAAAGCTTGGTTTGAATCGCGTATTAGCGTTGACTAAATCGCAGCGGCAATCAGCTCGTTGATTTCATTGGTCTGGTTCATCTGCTCCAGCCAAGCTTGAGGCAGGGCGTCGGCACCCAGCCAGGCCCCCAGGAGCATGCCGACCGCCATGCCGCGCGCCGCGGAATCCCCACCGGCCATCACGTTTTCAATCAAGGCTGTTTCCAGGTCGTCTTCATAACGGGAAACCAGGTGTACGGTGGCCGGCAGAGCCATGTCGATGGCGCAGGCCTGCCCGAAATCGGCAATCACATCGAGGGTCGTCTCGCCCGAACTGTCCAGACCCTGGGACACCCACTCGGCAATGGTCGGATTTTCCATTTCGTCGTTTACCACCTGCGACATAGCCGCGGTGGGCGCCTGGCCTTGCAAGACGTGCCAGAGCACCCGGGCCAGGAACTCGGCGGCGGCCACCACATCCCGCTGGTTATGGGTCATGGCGGTTTGCGCCCGGCAGGCCGTCAGCAGAGCATCCCGGTCCACGTGATGAATGAAAACCACGGGAGCGATCCGGGCCGCACCGGCAAAATCAGTGGATTCAGATCCTGATTTCTCCGGTCCTTTACCATTTTTGAAGTTGATGAGCGTATCTTTGGTGGCATGATCGAAATAACCGTCATAGCCGCCAAAAAGAGCTTGCCAGTCGCGGGCGAACGTCGCCAGGTCGAACCGTCCGTCACGGATGACGGACTCCAGCAAGACCAGGGTCTGGTCACCGTAATGGGTAAAATCGCCGGCTTTCTTGGTGGCATGGTAGGTTTTGCCCAATGGGTCCTGCATGCTGTCCAGACGCCCGAATTTCTTGGCAATCACGCTGGCGTTATATACCCAGTGTCCGCCCAGGGCCAGGGCATCGGCCGCAAAAGAAGCCCGTACCATTGTCGTCGCATTTGCTCCCATACTGACTCTCCTGTTGCTTGGGTCGAATCGATTGATGGTTCACCAGCGATACTGATGTCAGCTGAATCGGGTATCCCCAAATCATAAGGCCATTCAGAGGGGTTGGCAACATAGCCACCCCGCACCCCGATCTACCCGTTAATCAACGGTCACGATCCCTAGATAGCCATCCACGGTGATCATGTCGCCGGTTTTGATCATGACCGCGGCATGGGGAACACCGGTAACGCAGGGCAGTCCATACTCACGCGCAATGATCGCTCCGTGAATCAACATACCACCGCGGCGCTCCACAATCCCGGCCGCCAGGGGAATGACGAAGGTCATATTGGGGTCCACGGCATCGCATACCAGTATTTCACCCGATTTGAAGTTCAACAACTGGCCGGATTCGCTCACCACGCGGGCCCGGGCCTTGACGAGACCGGGGCCGGCCGGCTGGCCGACCAACTGGCGCTGCCGGAAATTCATTGGCCGCTCATCCACAGCCGTCTTGATGGAGCTCGGATTCTCGTCGGCATTGACCTGTTCCAGCATTTCTTTAAGGGCCTCTTTACCGACATCCTCCGTTGTTGCCAGACGCTGCCGCCCCACATCTACGGCGGCCAGAAACTGCGCCTCGATCCGCCCCAGATGAATGTTATCATCATCTCTGAGTTGATAGCTGTTACGGGCCAGTTCCAGCATAGCCTCGGCCTGCCGGCGTTCATCAGAATCAAAACGGTCCAAAAAGTCGGCCTTCAACCGGGCCGGGTCTTTGGAGCGGTCCATGCCACCGGCTGGTTGGGCGTGCCGGGCCATCTCGGTAAGAAACCCGGTAAGGGCGGAGGTGTCGCCGGTTGCTGCACGCCCGCCGGTAACCCCGGTTGTAAGGTCTCCGTAGTGGTCCAAAAATGTTTTTAATTTGCGCTCAAACGCATTCACGTCCAGCTGCTGGGAAAGATTGTCTATCAATCCGCTATCAGCTTTGATCATCGCGGCCAACTCTGCGAGTAGAGCGTTGCGGGCAAGGCTCTCCATCCCGGTCTGGGTGAGCAGGTCGATAAACTCGTACGGATCTTCAGGGTTCACCCGATCATTATAGTATTGGCCGAAAAGCCGGACGCCGTGGGCAAAGGGTATAAAATCGGCCCAATAAACGGCCGACCAGTGCTGGTTGAGTTCCCAACGCCGCTTGATTTCAACCGCCAGTACTTCGCTGGGAAGCACCGCCAAATCAACAGCATTCAATTCGCGCGCGGTCTCTATCATTTCGGGAATGTGCTCGTTTTCGATTTTGGCGCGTAGCTCCACGAGCTGGTCAAAGCTCTTGTGCAGACTCAGGTACCAACCACGCTGATCATCAGCACCCCCGGGCCGGGTGGTTATCGGCCGGGCCTGTAACAGAAAAAGTCCGGTTTCCGCCAGGGTCCATTCGATGTCCTGGGGCTCGTTGAAGGCGGCTTCGACCTCACACGCCTGCCGGTAGACATCCAAGACCTGAGCAGGCGAAAGAGGCGGGCTGCCTGTCAGGTCAGAGGGCAATTTGGCTTTCCGAACATCCTCGGACCCGGGAATCAGGTAATACCGGCGGTTTGCCGGCGTATGGGCCATGATCTGTTCATTATCTCTGCTTAAATTCCAGCGATCGGGTTCAATGGTGCCGTCCACGAGCCCCTGGTTGAGTCCATGCACCGCTTCGATGACGGCCCGGTTTTCGTTCGTTGGATCGACGGTGAAAGCCACCCCGGAACTGTTCCCGACCTCCAGGACCTGCACAAGCACGGCCATGGCACTGCGACTGATATCGAGCCCGATCTCACGCCGGTACAAAAGGGCCGCATCAGACCACAGGGAGGCCCAGACCAGCCGCACATGGCGAAGAATGGCAGCCACACCCCGGATATTGACATAGGAATCATGGAGCCCGGCAAAGGAGGCCTGCCCCGTATCTTCATCGATAGCAGAAGACCGCACAACCGCTGGTCGGTGGCCGATATGCGTTTCAATGGCCGGTTTCAGGTCGGCACTTAGTCTATCCGGAATAGGCGTCTGTAGAAACAGGTTGCGGATGCGGGTCGCACAATCCCAGAGCTCTTCCCAGCGCATGGCTTCAAAGGCCTTGCGGTGAATCTCCAGGGCAATCCGCTCCCTGAGACCGGTGGTATCCAGGTAGGTATCATAGGCCTGGGTGGTGAGACACATCCAGGGGGGCGTCGTGAAGCCCTGCTGCGCCAGGCGGGCGAGCCGATAGGCTTTACCCCCCACCAGGCGGCGCTCATCCGGCGCCAGTGTTTCAGGGGTCCGTATCCAGTCCATGGTCAGGTGACAGTTCCGATACACTTTGAAATTTTTGCACCATGGTGATCCCGGTGATCTCGATAGCAAACATCGCACAAGAGGGTGATGCCGCAAATTGCTGAAGATAAGGGTGCTTTTGCAGATAGATGTCCTGGACCCGCATGCGCTCAGCGTCGTCCAGCAGCCTGGTTTGCCCTAAAATGGTTGCCGCCACAGCTTCATGGAAGTCAACCGGTTGGTTGATGCTGTTGTTGATCAGCAGGGCCACGCGGTTGTCCTGACTCATGTTGGCAAACTTGCGGGTGGCCCGGGGGGTCACGAAATAGAGTTCCGTATGGTTTGCATTGGCGGCAAAAGCAATCAGGCTGGCATAAGGGTGTCCATCCGGATCCGTAGTGGCCAGCACCCCAAGACCCTGCCCAGACAGCAGGGTGCTGACTTTCTGCCGTAATTCAGTACCGACTTTTTCCGGCTGCATCGACGCCATGTGAGGTTACCTCGGTAGTTGTGAATGTATCGATTCAGCTTAATATCAAATCGGCCTGGATAGCAAGCCTGCCGGCAAGCCTCACTAGCCGAGCGGGTCGGGAACACGCTCGCCCTGTTTCAGGCGGTCAATGCCAAAAATGATCATTTCATGTTTAGCCTGTGAAATGGGGTAGGCCAGGGCGATGGCGAAGGCGACCGCATTGCAGAGGCTGGGTACCAGGGCATAAAGCACTTTCAAGGTCTGGATGACCTCAGGCGGCTGGGCCTGACCGGGCTGATACCCCACAGCACCCAAAATGGTTAGACCCGCACCGACACCGGCAGCGGCAGTGAGCTTCTTAACCACCGACCAGACGCCGATGTACCAGCCTTCCTGCCGGCGACCGGTCAGGTATTCATCATAATCGATCACATCAGCCTGGATGGCCGAGGGCAGCGCCAGGGTGGCGCCAAATCCGAGTCCGGAAAGAATCACCAAAATAGCATAGGGCCACTCATCGCCGGCTCCCAGGAAAAAGACCCCGCTGAAGGCACAGGTATTGAGGGCCATGGACCCGAGCCAGGCGGTCTTTTTACCGAAACGGCCGGCCAGCTTAATCCAGGCCGGCAGCATGAGAATTCCGGATGCGAAGTAGAGCAGCAGAAAAAGGTCGGCACGACTGGATTCCAACACGTATTGGACATAAAACAGAATAAGGGTCGCCGGTAGATTGCTCCCCAGGGCACTGATGGTATAAGAAATCAGCAGAATCCTGAACGGCCGGTTTTGAAAAATGCCTTTAAGATCTTTCGGGCGTGGCAGTTCGCTTGCCAATTTTCCGGTTTCCCGCTCCCGAATCCGGTAAGTGCACCAGAGGGTGGTGCCCACCAACAGGGGAACGTAGGCCAGGGCAATCCACATGAATTTCTGCCGCTCGCCCCCTCCGGTGGCCAGGGTGTTTTGCAGTCCTTCGACCACCGCCGGGGCTGCCGCGGCCACCAGGGTCCCGAATATCAAGAGACCGTCCCGGACCACAAAAAGGGAGGTCCGTTCGGTATAGTCACTGGTCAATTCCGGGCCCAGAGCCTCGTAGGGGACTGTTACCAGGGTCCAGAAAAGGAACAATGCAAACAGGGATACCGCGAACCAAACAGGTGCCCGGGCTGCCGACAGGTCCGGAGGAACAAACAGAAAAAGGATGGCGATGGCCAGAGCCAGTCCGCCCCAGAGGATATAGGGCCGCCGGCGCCCCATACGAGTTTGGGTGCGGTCGGAAAGGATACCCAGAATGGGATCGGTGAAGGCATCGAACATCCGAATGAACAGTAGGATGCTGCCGATCAAGGCAATGTTGACGCCCACCACGTCCGCATAGAACTTGGGTATGTGGACATAGACGGGTATCCCGACCACGGCCAGAGCAAAAGCCGGCAGACCGTAGGCCAGCTTCAGTCCGCGGGACAGGCTCTCGGCATTTCCGGACGTGTTCACCGAACCCCCAACAGAAGGTCCCGGAAATCGTCATCGATCGGGTTGGCTCCCAGCCAGACACCGAAGACGGCGCGCGCGAAATCCTGGCCGGGTATTGTTCCCAGGGGCTTGCCATTCAAGGCCAACTCCGTTCCCTGACCGGGCACAAAAGTGAGACTGTAGCGATCTCCCGGTTGTACGTCCTGGTAGATGGCCCCCAGTTGATCCATGCGGGATTGCAACTGTTCAAACTGGAACGGTGTCGTGTTATCAGCGATCTTAGCCCGGGTGGACTGGTCAAAGTCCTCTTTTGAGATAGCGTGGAAGTATTGCAGCTCCAGGCGCTTGGCCACCGGTTCCAGCACGTCGGCGGATGCCACGGATGGCGGGAGGTAAAAGGCACCCACATAAGCTTTGATAAAGACCATGTAGCGGAGTAATCCGTAACCCTGAAGCTCCAAAGATTCACCACGGTAGATGACATCACGCTTGAAGGTCACCCCTTCGACCTCGACGCTGGCGACGGCCGCGGCAGGCTGCCCTGTCATCAGAGCAATCATACCGAACATGATGGTGTGTGCTATCATTTTCATTTCTCGTTCTCCCGTGAGCTTCGCCCGGTTAAGTTTTGCATCCCAATAATCAATAATTTAAGTCCCCACTGCCATTTGACAACCATCTGAAGGGCGCTAATATTGTGTAAAAAACAGGGTCCGAATGGTAGGCATTTCCACCCACCAAAAACAGCCTGCGAGATCTCAACTATGTGGTATGTAGAAAAACGAATCGACATTCCCCAACCTCCGGAAAGGGTGTTTGACTACCTCGCCCAATTCGATCATATTCGGGAATGGGATCCCAGCGTTCTGACCGCGCAACCGCTCAATAACGGCAAACCGGCCGCGGGAAGCCGTTTTCGCTTGAACCTTATGTTCGGCCTGGCCCGGGTGCCCATGGAATACAAAATTACTTCCCTGATACCGCAACGCGTACTCGTGCTGGAAGGCCGCGCAGCTTCCTTTACAGCCGTGGACCGCATCTCGTTCGCGGCCATCACCGGCGGCACCCACCTGCGATACCAGGCTGACGTGAAGTTCCCGAAACCACCAAACCCTCTTTTGGCCGGCCTGGGGCAGCGTCTCTTTCGCCTGAATGCCGAGCGAGCCGTTAAACGGCTCAAGGTGGTGCTATCCGGCAGCGACCCGGTTCCCAAGCTCGGCTTTCTGACCCGCATGGCCGACCAGGCGATCCTGCCGGGGGCCCTGGGCTTTACCCGTGCCGGCTATTGGCAGGCCCGCAACCGCCGGCCGGTTGCCTCCGCGCTCTACAAAGACCGGACCATGGTGCTGACCGGGGGGACATCCGGCATCGGCCGGGCGACCGCCAGCGCACTTTACAAGCGGGGCGCCAAGCTGGTGGTGGTGGGACGTAATCCGGACAAACTCGAAGATCTGCGCGCAGAACTTCGGCGGTCTCCCGGCGGATCTGTTGAAATCGAGCGGGCCGACCTCAGTTTGATGGCCGATGTGAGAGACCTGGCCCACCGCCTGAAAGCGCAACATCCCTGCATCGACGTGCTCATCAACAATGCCGGGGCCCTGTTCAATCAGCGTGCCGAAACCGATGAGGGCCTTGAAATGACTCTGGCCACCGACCTCTTGAGCCCCTATCTGCTTACCCGGCTGCTGCTCCCGTCTTTGGGCGCATCCAAAGGGGGCCGAGTCATACAGGTGGCTTCGGGAGGTATGTACACCCAGGGCATCCGGGTAGATGACCTGCAATTTCGCAACGCGCCCTATGATGGCCCTACCGCTTACGCGCGGGCCAAACGCGCTCTGGTGATTTTAACAAAACTCTGGGACCAACAGCTGGCGTCACTGGGCATCGGTTTCCATGCTATGCACCCAGGCTGGGTTGACACCCCCGGACTTGCCCGGGCCCTGCCGTCTTTTCACCAGCAGCTGTCGCCTTGGCTGCGCTCACCCGCTGAAGGTGCCGATACCATTGTCTGGCTGGCGGCATCACCCGATGCTGCGCGGGCGTCCGGACATTTCTGGCTGGATCGCAAAATTCGCGCCACCCACATATTTCCAGGCACCCGCGAATCCGGCGCCGACCGGCGGGCACTGGTAAATGCCTTGAACAACTTGGCTGGACTGTAAAAAAGCCACTTCAAGACCCATTGCTCGCGCAGAGGCGCAGTGGCGCGGAGAAGGACACAAATTTATTCCGGCTTTGCCGGTCAAAACCGAAAGGTTCCGGCGAAGAAAGGTTTAAGCTGTTTTTGCGAACGACAGTTCGCTCTAATTTTGAATTTGATTTTCTCCGCGCCTCTGCGCCTCTGAGCCTCTGCGCGCGGATAAGGTTTTGGCTTAAGAATTTTCGATCAGGCTCAAGGAAGGATTTCCCTCCCGGGTCAGCACCAGCTGCAGATTCCCCAACACGCGTTCCCGAAATCCGGCTTCGCAGCTGCCCAGGTAGTAAGCCCATTTGCGCTGGAAGACGCGATCGAAACCCAGTTCGGTCACCCGGTCCCGGTTGGCTTTGAAACGGCGCTGCCAGTGCGCCAGGGTTGTGGCATAGTGATTCCCGTTGTTCTCCATGTGATCTACCATGAGACGCGTATACCGGGTCATGGTCTGGGTCAGGATGGTCAGCGACGGCAACAGTCCGCCGGGGAAGATATGCTTCTGGACCCAATCGTGGCTCTTGCGATACGCCGCATAGTGCTGATCCGGAATGGTTATGGTCTGGAGAACGGCAATGCCCTCCGGTTTCAGCAACCTGTCGAGCTGTTCAAAGAAAGAGCGGTAGTAGGCGTGTCCCACGGCCTCCAGCATTTCGATGGAGACAATCTTGTCAAATTGGCCTTCCATCTTGCGGTAGTCGCGAAATAAAATTTCAATGTGCTCTTCCAGGCCGGCATCCTGAACGCGCTGGCGCGCAAACTGGTATTGCTTGTCGGATATGGTGATCCCGGTAACGCGGCAGCCAGTTTGCCGCACCGCCTCGATAGCAAAGCCCCCCCACCCGCAGCCGATTTCCAGGAGATGATCCCCGGGCTGCAGCCGTAATTTGGCTATAATCCGGTGAAACTTGTTGCGTTGGGCCGTTTCCAGATTATCGCCGGGCTGCTCGAAAACAGCACACGAATAGGCCATGGTGTCATCGAGGAATGTCTGGAAGAAATCATTGGACAGATCGTAGTGCTCGCGGATATTGCGGCGGCTGCCGATGAGCGAATTGGCCCGGGCCAAAAACCGTATATTTTCAATGAAGCGCTGCAAAAGAGCACCTTTCAGGTTCCCGTCCTTCAACGCGGGCCGGTTCCTGATAAAAAAGCCCAGCACCCCCGGGATGTCATCGGTATCCCATTCGTCGTACATGAACGCTTCACCCAGACCGATATCCGCGCCCAGGGCCACCCTTGAGAAAAAGCGATAATCGTTGACCCGCAATTGGATCTGGGAAGCAGCGTCATTGCTGCCGTAGGTGACGGTTTTTCCGTCCGGCAGGGTCATCTTGAGACTGCCCTGATCAGCTTTGCCCAGAAGATCTTGAATCAAGCCCTGGAAAAACTTCTGGATGCGGGTCGCCGGCAATCGCCGGATGGTCATCGGGCTGGAGGGCACCGGTTTGTCATGAAACGTCAACTTGCGCTTGAAGCGCAGCTTGAAGGCCTCCCAGTATATCCGCGGGATGGTCAGTAGCGGTATGATGGGATTTTTAACCAGCGTTTTCAGGTGGTTCCAGGGGGTCAGCGAGTGGGCGCTTCCCAGCAGCTGCGCTTTGAGGATATGCTTGCCATCACGGTGTAGATCGAGGCTGATGTCCAGCTCACGGCGAATATCGCCAAAGGAGAAATCATAGTACCCTCCCATGGTATTGTAGGGTGATACATGGAAGGCTTTCTCCGCCTGGAATTGGGCTGGGAAACCCTGCCGGTTGCCGTTGGTCGCCGGCAGGGTATACACGTGTTTTTCACCGTAGGTATTGTTGACCTCGGCCACCGTTGCAAGCAGGCCGCCGGACAGGTCAAAGCAATAATAGAAAGAGACCGGATTGAAAACGTAGCCCAACAAGCGGGGCGAGGTGACCATCACAACCCGGTCTATGGCATCTACGTCCACCTTGCTCGCCAAACGGGCATTCAATTTTTCACGAATACTACCGGGACCGTCGTCCAGATAATCACCATCGTGCAGGGACACCGGCCGCCGACGGTTATACCCGAACAGGGGCAGGTGCTGGTCCAGTTGCTCCAGTTCATCCAGGTCCAGCGCATAGACGTACAAGCTATAGCGCAATTGATGGTTCTTGGGAAAATATCGTTTGTGGTCGACGAATCCTTTGTACAGCATTGAGTTCATCTTGTACCCCCAATGCGGCAGCGGCCTGGACGCCGGAACGGGCGGCATCCTCATGGAAACCATATCCGAAATAACTACCGCAAAAATAGGTGTTGCGCAAGCCGTTCAGGCCTGGCAGTTGCTGCTGGGTCCCCAAACTTGCGAAGGTAAACGTTGGATGTGCGTAGGTTATGTGGGCTATGATCTTCTTTTCAGCGATGGGTTTGAAGGGATTCAAGGTAACCAGGTACTCGTTTTTGGTGACCAGAGCCTGGAGTCTGTTCATGTGATAGGTCAGCGTCACGGGCGCATCGGCCCCCGCCCCGTCTTCGCGGATGAAATTCCAGGAGGCCCAGGCCCGCCGATTGGTCGGCATCCAACTCGTGTCCGTATGCAGAAATGTTTCGTTGACACTGTAGCTCCAGGGCCCCAACAGACGCTTTTCATCCTCAGATGGGTCCTCCAGCAAGGCCAGGGCCTGGTCGGCGTGGGTGGCTATGAACACCCGATCGAAGCGGCGGCCATGACCGGTTGCATCCCTCAGGATGACACTGTTCGCGCGCCGGCGAATGGAGGCGATATCTGCGCGGGTTTGAACCTTCCCGTTGAAGCGCTGCAAAAATGCGCGCACGTAGGATTGGCTGCCGCCGGCCACATAATACCACTGGGGCTGGTCCGATACGCTCAGCAGCCCGTGGTTATGAAAAAAACGGGCAAAGGTTAACACGGGAAACGCTTCCACCCGGGCATCCGGTGCTGACCAGATCGCCGCAACCATAGGGTATACATAGTGGCGTTGAAAGCGACGGGAGTAACCGTTGCGCGTTAAAAATTGACCGAGGGTTAAACCATGCAATCCGTCGCTACGGAGCCCGTTTTCTACACTCCGGTTAAAGCGCAGGATCTCACCCAGCATTTTCCAATGGCGGGGATCCAAGAGATTTTTACGCTGGGCAAACAGGCTGCTGAGATTGCGGCTGGCATACTGAAAACCAGTCCGCTCGCTGTAATAGCTGAACGACATGTCGCTCTTGCGGATTTCAACATCCATCTCGTTTAAGAAACTGTTCAGGACCGGGTATGTGCGGTCGTTAAGGACAATGAATCCCGTGTCCACCGGCGTTCCGGCATCCGGCCCGGTCGGTATGGTCAGGGTATTCGTGTGTCCACCGACGTAATCGTTGGCTTCGAACAGCGTTACCCGGTGCTTGGCCTGAAGCTGATTTGCGGCCGAAATGCCTGCAATGCCGCCTCCAATTACTGCCACGTCCAATCTATCAGTCATTATAAGCCCCATGTTTCCATTGATCTCTGGTCATTTATAATGGAAAAACAATCATTCCTATTCACGACATGGGGTAAGTATTGGATTGGAATAGGTATTTTTCAATACGAGCCGATTAACAGCTTGGTGAGGGGAGAATCCTACCACTTATGGGATGCCAAAAATAGAACAAACCTACCCTAAAGCTCCCTTCATTGGGATGCGGCGGAAAGCTTAAACCTCGCAACCTTATCAACGTAAGCCTGGATATCGCACTTGCGCTCCAGTCCCGAGGCCGCCATGTAGCGGACCTTGCCGAAAATTTCACGTTCGAACCAGGCGCGGTCATGCAGCCCGTAGATCCAACCCACGCCGGCATACGAATTGGGATCACGGCCGTCGAGAAAATAGCGGTTGTTTAAGGTAAGCGTCGTCTCATAAGCCTCTTCCGGCGAAGCCGACCATTCCAGGATTTTCTTGCCCCAGTACATGCGCATGTAATTGTGCATGAAACCGGTCCGGTGCATCTCCTCCATGGCTGCGTTCCAATAGGGATCGTGGGTCGCGGAGGCTGCCAGCGTATCCCGGTCATACAGGTAGATCCGTTCATCCGCAGCGTGTTCCGCCAGGGTCTGGCGTGCCCATGCCGGCAGGCAGGTGTAGCAATCGTAATCCGGCGTGTAGTATACGAAATTGGCCGCCAGTTCCCGGCGAACAATCAATTCTTCCAGGTAGGCCTCTCGATTGTCTGAAGCCGCGTTTTCGGCTTTTGCGATCTCCAGGGCTACAAACACAGGTGAAATCTGGCCAAAATGCAGGTACGGGCTCAGCGCTGAGACATCGTCGGTTTGGGGCTGGTTGGAATGGCTTGCATACCGCGGCAGGCTGTTGGCAATGAATCTTCGCAGCCTTTGCTTGGCGTTTCCGGGACCGCCTTTGAAAAACCGGCTGACCACGGCCACGCCGCGCGCCTGCTTTAGGCCCTTCAAAATCTGGTCGAGATCGTCCAGGTTCTCGCCTTCTATATGCAAGCTGGTTGAACTACGTTTCGGTCGATAGCGGGGACACGGCTTTAAAAACTGAACTGTGTGTTTCCGCAGCTTCGGGCGGATCGTGCGGGCGGCATACACGGCCTTCGGTGAGACCAGGCTGACCGGCACCACGGTGTCGCCTTCTACCGCTATGGTCCGGCAGGCGGCTTTCCGAGCTATCGCCCGGCGCCAGTCGCGCTGGTGCCGCAGGTAACCCACATCACATACCAGTAATGCCGCCCCTTGCGCCATGGCCGGCACCACCTTCACCGGGTCGCCCTTGCGTACAACCATGCCTATCCGGCGCCGGACAAGTTTCTGTCTGGTTTCGGCAAGCCCCTCCAGCATGAAGCGGTAGTGGCGCTGGTTGGCCTCCGGATAGTCGTCCATCAGGACAAAGAAGACCAAAACAGGTAAATCCAGCTGGTTGGCCCGGAAAATGGCATACTCCAGGGCTGGATTGTCGTGTGGGCGCTGGGACTGTTGCATCCAGTAAAGAACCCATCGGCCGGTCTGGATAGGCTTTTGGTTCAAAGCTGTGATCCGCTCAGCTTCAACAGGCATTCTCGAAATTCCTTTTCGGGGGGTGTGAGCAAAGTATGTCAATTCCGTCTTTCTGTGTCAATGGCTCTGTTAAAACAGTTATTTGCATACAGTGGTTGCATTTGATACACTTAGCCATTATCTTCATGGGTGATTTGGCAAAGCCCGGAATAGACTGCAGCCAGGGAGCAACGTATGAGTAGGAAAGACAGTGTGGCCGAAAACGGTCAGGTGCCCTTGTGTTACTCCAGTGAAGATGCGCGTACCGTATTGGATTCACTCTCCGCCCACATCGCCATCATCGATGAAAGCGGCGTTATTCTCGACACCAACCGCGCCTGGCGCAATTTCGCCGAAAAAAGCGGCATGCCGGCCGGCTATGACTCAATTGGTGAAAACTACCTGGAGATTTGCGACGCTTCCACCGGTGAGGACGGCGAGAATGCCCGGGTTGTAGCCGCCGGCATCCGTGACGTGATCGCGGGAAATATGGATGAATTTTTATTGGACTATCCGTGCCATAGTACGGACGGCCCGCACTGGTATTATGCGCGGATCCTGAGAATGTCCGGCGAAGGACCGTTGCGCGTAGTGGTCAGCCATGAGGAAATCACAACCCTGAAACTTACCGAGGAAGCTCTGCGGGAAAGCGAAGCCCGCTTGACCGATCAGAAAGTCGAACTGGAAGAGGCCAACATCGCCCTAAAGGTTCTGCTCAAACAGCGCGAAGGCGACAAATCCGACCTGGAGCAGAAAGTCATCACCAACGTCAAAGAGATGGTCCTGCCCTACGTGGAAAAACTCAAACGGGTCAACCTGAAAGCCAAAGACAAGCGCGTGGTGGAAATCATCGAGTCGCACCTACAGGACATTATTTCACCCATGATGCAGAAACTGGCCAATGCCAATATCATTTTAACCCCGCAGGAAATCCAGGTGGCTTCCCTGGTGAAAGACGGCAAATCCAGCAAGGAAATAGCCGACATATTGAACGTTGCCGAAACCACGGTCCACTTTCATCGCAAAAACCTACGCAAGAAGTTCGGCCTCAGCAACAGCCAGACCAACCTGCGCTCCTATCTCATATCGATTGCCTAAAAGACTCAAGACCGGGCGTATGGGTCTTGATAGTTTTATCCCCCCACTCGCCCACCTACCATTTCACATTGTCCGTGCCAGCCGGGGTGGTTAATGTACGCCAGTGACATTCGACATTAATCCACCTATCACGGAGATGCGCGTATGAATACCATAACCAAAGACAGTGTCGTCGATATCGCCTTTCAGCTTAGATGGAAAAGTGAGCATGCGGCGCACACAGAAGGCTATGCCGCCAGAGGCGTAAATCTCTGGCGGGACTGGCTGCCGGATAGCGTCCGCTCGGAGTTGCTGGGCAAACGCTCATGGGAGAATGCCGCGGTATACTTTAGTCCAGGCGAACTCTTCGGCAAAAATGGTCGTCCCCTTCAAATTGACCGGAAACAGTTTTCACTTGTACCCCGGGCCGGTCGATTTTATCCCAAGGGCCGGTTGAGCGGTCTGGCCGGCGTCTTTCCCCAGAACATCCAGCCATTCCGGATCGTGGGTTTAAACAATGGACGCATATCCATCGATATGAACCATCCCCTGGCCGAAAAACGTCTCGGGCTCTCGATGACAATCGGCGAGATCTCGTCCAAAGAGAATGAACGCGGCGGCACCAGCGTTGACTGGGTGGGCCTGCTCACAGAGGGCCCGGGGATGCAGGCCCGCTGGCAGGAAGCCCCAACAGAATTTTTCAGCGACACCCCCTTCCTTCGCCAGGACGAAAGAAAGGATGGGATATTTTATGAAAAGCCGCGTTTGGTGCATCACCTGGATCTGACCGCCCGTGACATGGTGGCGGATGTATACCGCCGTTTCGTAAAAGATGGGATGCAGGTACTGGACCTGATGAGTAGTTGGGAATCCCATCTACCGGAAGGTATCAAACCGGGAATCGTCAGCGGGCTGGGAATGAATCAAGCCGAACTGGAACAAAACCCGCGCCTTGCTGATTTTCAGGTACACGATCTGAACGCCGACCCGCAATTACCTTATGCCGATGAATCATTCGATGTCGTCATCTGTACGGTATCGGTAGAATACCTGACGCGCCCACTCGAGGCATTCCAGGATGTGGCCCGCACATTGAAACCAGGTGGCGTATTTGTTGTGACATTTTCAAACCGGTGGTTCCCGCCCAAGGTGGTACGCATCTGGCAAGAACTGCACGAGTTCGAACGGGTCGGCCTGGTAATGGAATACTTCCTGCAAAATGGGGCCTTCGAAAATCTGGGAACCTATTCCATGCGCGGCTTGCCCCGGCCGGACAGCGACAAGTATGCCCGGGAGCTGGCGTTATCAGATCCGGTTTATGCGGTGTGGGGAACCAGAAAGATTTAAAGGTAAGCGGTCGCTGTGCGCCACTAACATCCAAGTGAAAGGGAGTTCAATGGATCTGAAAGAGTATTTTGAAAAGAATCGTGGAATGGGGATTCTGTCAACTGCTGATGGAGATGGCGCCGTTAATGCGGCCGTGTATGCCCGACCGCATGTGATGGAAGACGGTAGTCTGGCGTTTATCATGCGCGACCGCCTGACCCATCACAACCTGCAGTCCAACGCACGGGCCGCTTACCTTTTCCGTGAAGAAGGCGGCGGCTACAAGGGCCTGCGACTGCATCTGACAAAAACCTCCGAGGAGAATGGTACCGACCGGGTGAAGGATATCTGCAGGCGCTGCAAAATCGATAGCGAACCCGACGCGGTCCGTTTTCTCGTAACGTTCAAAATCGACCGGGAACTGCCCCTGGTTGGTGCGGGCGACCCACCGGATTATCCGGCCGAAACGGGCTGATCCGAAGTTGCCCTGGCGAAGCTTCGGGCCATGGTAGTTTTTTACTATCACTATACACTAAAACGGTTCGCATTGACCCCAAGCTCCTTCAACCTTAACTTATATCTAATTAGAGCCGATGGGCTAAACAGTTAAGAAAAGAGAGGAAGACATGAATACAGAAGATTACTTCGAAACGGATGAGGAAAGGGAAGAGGGACACGAGGATACCCGCTCAGCCAACTTCGAATGTGACAACCCTGATGAACACCTCGGGTGTAACATGGGGATAGACGTGGCCGGCTAATCGGGCCACACAAGTTCAAAGGCAGAGTCTTGGAAATAATGGGCAAATTTTTCTAACCGCTTCATAAAACTTAAGAGAGGTGAATCATGACTGATCCCAAAAGAGAAGACAGCTACATTGAAAACGATGACGAGAGAGAAGATGGACACGTTGATACCCGTTCCGCAAACTTCGAGTGTGAGGACAAAGATGAAAATCTGGGATGCGATCCCGGGATTGATGTGGCCGGTTAGATCCTGGTCATGAAGATTAAAGGCGGAGCCCTCCGGGGCTCTGCCTTTTTTTATGGAAACGACCTCAAGTCCGAGATAGTTTTGGAGTCTAAAAGGATAAAAGGAGTCTTCGCATGAAAGCTCAAGTAATCGCTTTGGTGACAGGGGCCAATAAAGGACTCGGGCTGGAAACCAGCCGCAGATTGGCGCAACAAGGGATGACCGTGATGCTGGGCGTGCGGGATCTGGAAAAAGGGGCCCAGGCCGTAAACGCGTTGCAAGATCTGGATGTAACCCCGTTGGAACTGGATGTGACCCGGGAAGATCATATTGTGGCCACCAAAGACTATATGGAAAACCGGTTCGGACGACTGGACGTGCTGGTTAACAATGCCGGCATGATCCATCCGGAGGAACCACTGTTTTCCAATAGCGCCGAAACGGTTTCCCTGGCAGCGCTCAAGGAAACATTTGATGTAAATTTCTTCGGCCAGGTTAACCTGACCCAGGCCCTGCTGCCGTTAATCAAAAAGAGCCCCGCCGGCCGGATCGTCAATGTCTCCAGCATCCTGGGTTCGCTAACCTTGCACAGCGACGAATCCTCGGATGCCACCGGGGTAAAACCTCTGGCCTATGACGCCTCAAAAACGGCCTTGAACCAGTTTACCGTCCACCTGGCAGCCGCATTACAGGGGACCGCCATCAAGGTCAATTCCGTGCACCCCGGCTGGGTAAAAACCGACCTGGGAGGTCACCAGGCCCCCATGGAGGTCACCGAGGGTGCCGAAACATCTGTACGCTTGGCAACGCTTGGTGCAGAGGGCCCAACAGGAAGATTCTTTCACTTTGATGAAGAAATTCCCTGGTAAACAAGAAAGGTTACCGGTTCTTGACGGGTTGCGGGGTCGATGATCTCAACAGAGCCTGAATTGGGGCCATGCATGCGTTGTCTAACGGCAATGCCCGCCAATCCGGCTGTGTATCGATGATTTTTCTATTTGAAATCAAAGTGCTTTTTGACCGGTACGCTGATATCCCAGACACAGTCCAGGCCTTGGGGGAACCTCACGAAATCACCGGCCCCGAACTCGACTTGTGAGCCATCCGGAGTCTCCACGGTAACCCGCCCTTCCAGCAGGTAGCACTCTTCCACGCTGTCGTAATGCCAGTCAAAACGGGACACCTCTTTCTCCCAGATGGGCCAGGCCGTGATACCTTCCTTCTGTGCTTCTTCCCGGGAAAGTTTTTTAATCTCAATCTGCATGCTTACCTCTCAATGAATGGATTCATTGGCTCACAATGGAACCTGTATTTTAAAACCACTTGTTGTAGAGTCGCTGGTATTCGCCGCTCTTTTGCATTTCCAATATGTTGATATTGAATATTTCCTTATACGGGCTCCCTGCCTGGGGAAACGCCACCCCGTATTTCTGCTCATCGAACAATTTGCCCACCACTTTTATGGTTGCATCGTTTTTGGCGGCATACATCAGGGCCGGGGCATCATAGACAATCGCCTCCACGGCCTGGCTTTTAAGGCTGGTTATCAGGTCATCGAACGATTCAACCATCATGAGCGTCACATCGTGATAGCGCAGAAAATGCTCACTGGTGGTGTTTTTTATGACGGCCACCCGTTTATTGCCCAGATCACCGATCCCCCTGATTTCATCGTGTCCGATCCGTTTGAGGGTCAGCGACGAGGTGAGCGTGGCTGTAAACGCGGCGAACCAGATAATGCCGATGATCATCCAGACCGAGGCAATGATGCGTCCGATGACTTTGCGCGGACATTTGTCCCCATACCCGACGGTGGTCATGGTCACGATGGCCCACCAGTAGGCATCCACAATCCCCTTTCTATATTCAGTGGGAAAACTCCGCGGATCCCGATCGTTTTTTTCCAGAAACCAGATGGCGTGGGCCACAATCGTCAGGCCAACCAGAAATACCAGCAGCGAGTACCAGATGACTTTCAGGATTTGCAGGCCCAGGTCAAAAAGGCGGTTTTCGGGATCAGCCCGGACAGCTACAATCAAGCCCGAATCAAAAAAGGGATGCGAAAAATCGACCAGTTTTTCCCGCTTGGCCGTAATGGTCGTCCCTGAAAAATTGATATCGCAGGCCCCGGTTTGGACGGCGTTCAAGACTTGCGGCACCGTGTCATAATAGACAAATTCCGGTTTGAGTCCATGGCGCTCGCAGATAATCTTGGCCATGTCGATGCTGAAACCCCGCAGATCCTTGAATACAAATGGCGGAAATTCTTTAACGGCAATCCGGATAGGGTGCCCCGTATCCTGGGCAAGTGCGGACGACGTGAGGAGCAATAAGGCGAAAGTCCAGGCGACCAAACATAACCGGTTCATTTTTACTGGCATAGCTTATGGGTCGTTTCCCGGCCGATGGTTTAGGCAGGAAAGAAAGGTGATAGCTCAAGAAGTAGAATAGGCCGGAACAGGCCTGTATACAAGGAAAATCTGGCTGGCTCAAAAGGAGACCGGCCGGGGGTGCAACCCCGGCCGGCACAGGAGGGCGCAGACTAGTCTGCTTACATCATCCCTTGGTGTGAAGCCCACCCTGTAAAGAGTGGGCCCGCATGTATATAGCCTGCCATTACCGGCGGGCCAGGGCAAACGCCTGACCAATTCGGCCGATCCAGGAATTGCCGGTCGGCAGCTCGGTCGGCGCTTTGGTCAGCATGGAGATCAGCGCACTGACCATCAGCAGGATGCTGCAGAGGATATAGGCGCTGTTCATGGTGCCGGTCTGGGCCACGATCATCTGGGAGACGCGCGGAAAAATGAAGCCACCCACACCCCAGGCGGAAAATACCAGCCCGTAGTTGATACCAAAATTCTTCAGGCCGAAGTAATCCTTGGTGGCCGACGGAAACAGCGACAGGTTGGTGCCGTAATTGAATCCAATCAGAGAGGCCGCCGTCACCAGCAGCACGGCCTGGCTTTCGCCGATGAAGAGCAGGGAGAAGATTACCGCCGCCTGGGCGGTCATCATGATCAATAGGGTCTGGGTCCGGCCGATCTTGTCAGAGAGGACGCCGGCTACGATCCGACCGCTGGCGTTGCCCACGGCCATGAGGGCCACCACGATCCAGGCCAGGTCGCCCATGCTCTGTTTAGCCATCCCAGCCACGCCGCCGATGATGATCAGGGCAGCTCCGGCACCTACGAAGTACATGAACCACAGCTTCCAGAAAGCGCCGGTCTGCAACGTTTCCAGGGGTGAGAAATCGATCAACTTGGCTGGTTTTGCGGTCGGTGCTCCCGATTTGGTTGTTGTCTCGGCGGGTACATAATCGGCCGGCGGATTAACCAGCCGCATGGCCAGCAGGCATACAACTGCCAGAAAAGCCGTTCCGAAAATCAGCATGGCCTGGCTGAGTCCGAACTGGGCAATCAAGTAATTGGCCAGCGGCGCAATGTAAACGGAGGCCAATCCAAAGCCGGCCACAACGATACCGGCAATCATTCCGGTTTTAGAACCCGGAAACCATTTAATGGCCGGCGGGGTGGCCGAAGCATATCCGAATCCCAGGCCCAGGCCGGTGAGGACCCCAAAACCGAGGATCCAGGCACTCAGGGCATTGGACTGGGAGATCACCATCAGCCCGACCCCGGTGAGGACCCCGCCGATGATAGCGGTTACCCGCGGACTGAGCTTGTCCTGGATCCGACCGGCAAATATCATGGCCACGGTAAACATCAGGCAGCAGACGGCGAAGGGGTCGTTTAAAGCCGCGATGTCCCAGTTAAACCGGCCATCCCCGGCCAGGACCGACTCTTTGATGGCCTGTTTGAAGATACTCCAGGTGTATAAAATACCCAGCGCCAGATTGATTCCCAATCCGGCCATGGTGACGCTCCAACCTCTGTTTTTGATCTCCTGCATGACGGGTCTCCTTATGGGTGCATAATTATTTCGGGGTGCCTGCACAGCCAGCACTTCGTTAACTGATCGGATGAGTTCTTGTGGTTCCGGCACTCTGGTGGACATTTTAAAATCTCCTTATTCTTCAGGTCGAAGTGGGTACATGCGGCAGTTCTGACACCATCGTCGCCATGCGTTTTGTTTCGGCCAGAATGATATCGATAAAGCGCTGCTTCTGGCGGCCATCGATGCCGGGATGGTCCCGCAGTATTTCCGAAAGAGAATGAACCGAGGCCAGGGAATTGAGGAGTTCATTGGTGAAGTCAGGATAATCAGTTGCGATGGCTGAGGTACTTTCCGGCATGTTCTCTATCCTCCGGTTACAGGCTGATCAAAATGAATCTCGAACTTTGGTTTTTCGCAATTTAATGAATGGTATTCAGGCAGGTATTTCTGCAAAGGCTGTACCAGTTGGCGGGGCTGAATATAACATGCTGAAATACAAAATAATTTGTTGCGAATACGGAAGGGGTGGCTCATTCGGCCGGCTCACAACCAAAGTTGTGGGGCTGAGTGCTTCAAAGTGCTTGGCAGGAATTATGCCGGTGTCTGTCCGGATTCAGACGGGCAAGAATGGTTTACAACAAAAGTTGTAAGCACAACCGTGTTTGTAAGGGTTTAAGCGCCGGCTTTCATCTTTTTCAGCCGCTTGCTCAGCGCCTGCTGGGATATCCCCAGCATCCCGGCGGCAATGGACTGGTTGCCGCCGCTGCGCTTGAGCGCCTCTTCAACCAGCAGCTGGGTGGCCTGCTTTATGGTCGGCAACTGGTCAGGAAAGGTTATGGCCGGACTTGTGGGCGGCTCTTCGAAGGGCTTTGTCACGGCCGCAGACGTGTTGCGCCCCAGATGGGTTTTAAAGGCTTCCAGGGAAAGGACCCCGGATTTATGCCGGCTGAGGGCATCGAAAATCATCGACTGCAATTCGCGGATATTCCCGGGATACGCATAGGTTTTGAGCAAGGTGAAAAGCTCGGGGGGGACCGTGGGTTTGTTCTTTTTCAGTTGGCGGGCAGCCTGGCCCAGGAAATGGTTTACCAGCAAAGGGATATCATCCAGGCGTCGCCGCAGGGGTGGAATATAGATGCGGTGGGTGCGCAGGCGGTAGTTTAAATCCTTGCGAAAGCGACCCTCTTCATGGAGTTGGGTCAGATTCTGGTTGGTGGCCGCCACCAGGCGGGCGTCGCTGATGCGTGGCGTGTCCGACCCCAGGGGGAAGTACTCCCTTTCCTGAAGCAATCGCAGTAATTTGACTTGGGACGCTTGGCTCAGATCCCCGATCTCATCCAGGAACAGGGTGCCGCCGGCAGCCTGTTCGATGAGTCCGCTGCGGGTTTGGTCCGCCCCGGTAAAGGCCCCGCGCACATGACCGAACAGGGTGTCGGAAAACACGTTGTCCTCCAGACCGGCGGCGTTGACAGCGACGAAGTTGCCTTCAAGTCCGCTCAATTCGTGGAGGGTCCGGGCGATTAACTCCTTGCCCACCCCGGTTTCACCCCGGATCAGGACCGGCTGCGAGGTCCGGGCGATGGATTCGATGTACTGGAAAATCAGCAGCATTTTCTTGTTGCTGGTGATGATCTGCTCGAATGCCTCGGGCTGCTCCAGGGTATCGTCCAGAATGTGCTGTCGCAGGGCGATATTCTCCTGTTTGATCTCCTGGAAGGCCAGGGCGCGGTTGACAGCCGTTACCAGTCTTTCCTCTTCCACCGGTTTGAGGATATAATCAAAAGCACCGGCTTTAATGCAGCGTACCGCCGTCTCCACATCCACCGCCCCGGTAACGATAATGACCGGTATGTCGGGATATTCCCGGCTGATGGTATCCAGCAGGCGGTGGCCGTCCACGTGGGGCATATTGAGATCCAACAGCATAACGTCAACGGATAGATCGGCCAGCCGGTCCAGCACCTCCCGGCTGTCCTGGCAGGTCATGGTGTTTGCAAAGCCGGCCATCTGCAAGGCGGTCTTGATGGCCATCAGGATGGAAGCTTCATCATCCACGATCAAAATCGGTTGGTCCTGTTTCAGGGGACTACTCATCTTGTTCGACCTCCGCCTTTTGCTGCTGGGCCGGGTTGCAGGCGAACGTGGCCCGCACCGTCGTACCTTTGCCCGGCTCAGATTCAAATTCCAGGATCCCGCCGTGGTCTTGCACAATCTTGTCGGATATGGCCAACCCCAGCCCCGTGCCCCCATCATCCCGCTTGGTGGTAAAAAAAGGGTCCTTGATGCGTTGAACCACCTCGGATGGAATGCCGGCTCCGGCATCGCGAACCGTGACCACCACCTGGTCGGCCGCGGAATCCCAACTGGTAGCGATCTCTAAACGTTGGTCATCATCTGTAAGCGCCTGGCAGGCATTCACCACCAGGTTGATCACCACCTGTTCAATACGCTGGGCATTGCCGGTGAAAATCGGCACCTGGGCAGCATAATTCGTCGTGAAGTTTTTGGTGGATTTGTGGATCAGGTTGGAGGCCAGCCCAATGGCCTTTTCCACGACCGCGTTGATTTCCACCTGGTCGCGCATCTCCGGCGGCTTCTCCCGGGCGAAATCTTTTAGATCGGCAACGATGTCCCGCACCCGCCGGGCGTCGTCGTCGATGCTTTTCAGGATCTGCGGCACACGCTCCCGCAGCCGGGCATAACTGCTTCCGGCGACGGGAAAGTCGCCTTCGGCCTCCATGTGCTTATCCAAGACTGGCAGGGCTGCATCCCAGACTTTATCGAGGTTGGGGGCATTGAGCATGATTGAGGTAATCGGGTTGTTTATTTCATGGGCCACTCCGGACACCAGGGTGCCCAGGGAAACCATTTTGGCGGCCTGGTAGAGCTGTTCCCGCCGCAGACGCGCCTTTTCCATGGCCTGCTGCTTTTCCCGGGTAACCTGAGCCCCGTGCAGGACCGCATAGGCCGAGAGGCCTACGATGAGCGCCAGGATACCCAGGCAGATCAGGGCCAGGGTGCCTGTGATGGCGGTAATTTCCGCGCGGACATCTTCTACGTAAATACCGGTGCCGATGATCCAGCCCCAGGGCTTGAAACCTTTGACGTATGAGATTTTGGGCACGATGCGACCGGGATCATCCTGCCACTGCCATTGGTAATCCACATAGCCCGCCCCGGCCGTATCCACTGTTTTGACGCATTCGACAAAGATCAGTTTGCCGCTGGGATCGGCGAACGCGGACACGTCCTGTCCTTCCAGATCTGGGCGATAGGGGTGCATGATCATCCGTGGCACCATGTCGTTGATCCAGAAATAGTCCTTAAAGTCCGGGCCATAGCGCGATTGCCGGATGTGATCCCTGGCCAGCGCCTGGGCCTGCGGCCGGGTCAACTCACCGGATTTCACCCGAGCGGCATAGCCCGCCAAACTGCTCCAGGCCGATTCCACCAGTTCCCGGATAACTTCGCGTTTACCGTCCATCAACCGCTCGCTGACCCGGGGCAAGATCACCAAGAAAATTGTCGCCCAGAAAAGCAATATGGTAAGGACCACCGGCAGGAAAATACGCAGGGGCAGAATCCTGGAAAGGTGGATAAGTTTGTTTTTAGGCATGGTTGTGGCATCCTGATATGCGGGAATTTACGGGTTCAACATATCGGAGAAATCCGGTACCGTCAAACGTTCGAATATGAGAGTTCTCCCAACATTCGTCTGCCGGACTTGACCACGATCCTGTTTTCATCTAACAGGAAAGGCCATTATGATACCTCCCGAAGCCCCGTTTTTAGATCCGGCCAGGCAACCGTTGCGGCCGGGCCGTCTTTCCATAACAGCCGAAAAAAACGGCAGCCGCCAATATACCAAGACCAGCCACCCGACCCGCTTTGGCACGTATGCCGAAATCAAAACCCGCGACTTTGAGTTCCAGTTCAACTTGAACGGCCAGATCAAGTTTATCCGCGGTCTCCGGCCGGACTGGCCCCATCCGTTCGAGGCACTCAAACGCACTGCCGGCAATGACTGGGTTTACTACACGGTGGGTGCGGTGATTGAGCAGCACGGCATCCGTGATTGGCTGGGTGAGTACTACCTGCCCTGCTTTGCCTACCAAAGCAACGCCATCGTGGACTTTACCCCCTATGCCCATCCGGCCGTGCCTGGCGCCCTGGCCGCCTGGGCCCAGCTATATGCCGACATTCGCTCCACGCCGCCGGAAAAATTTCCCGAGCGCGCCCGGACCTTTCTGGATCGGGTGGCAGCCAACGATGACACCGCGCTATTGGCCCATGCCAGGCAACTGCACACCATCATCGGCGGCCAGGTATCGGTCCTGCCGCCGGACACCCGTCATGTGGATTACGAAGTGATCCCGCTCACCATTGCCGATGGGTGCCTTTATCATTGCGACTTTTGTATCGTCAAATCAGACCGTACCTACCGCCCCCGCTCGCTGGAAAATATTGGCGCCCAGATTGAGGAACTGAAGGCCCTCTATGGCCATGACCTCCCCAACTACAATTCCCTGTTCCTGGGCCACCACGATGCTCTGGCCGCCGGTCAGGAGCGGATCTGCAGGGCGGCTGTAGCAGCATTCGAAGCCTTTGGTTTTGCCAATGCAAACGTCAGTCATCCCCAGTTGTTTATGTTCGGCAGTGTGAGTGCGCTATTGAAAGCGGAAGAAAAGCTTTTCGTTTCCTTGGAAAGGCTGCCTTTTAAAACCTATATCAATATTGGACTCGAATCTTTTGATGAAGAAACGTTGGCGGCTATTGGCAAACCTTTGAGGGCTACTGACATTCTGACCGGTTTCGATAGAATGCTCGCTGTGAACCATACGTACGACAACGTCGAAATAACCGCCAACCTCCTCATTGGCAATCCGCTGTCACAGGACCACCACCATGCCATCGCGAGCAATTTGTCCCGCGCCGATGCACAGCGTCCCATGAAAGGTGGGGTCTATCTTTCGCCTCTGGCAGGGAACCAAAACAGTGCGGACTTGCTGGATACATTCTTTGCGGTCCAGAAAGCGAGTCGTTTACCGGTTTTTATCTATCTTATCCAAAGACTATAGCCGTGTAAGGACCCCTCGACAGGTTCAGGTTTTCAAACCCTCTAAGAGCCGCCTGAGGGTCTGTTGTGCTTGAGGCAAAGCGATGGACGGATTTCTGGATTGGGCAATCCACACCGCCGCCTCATCCATGGCTCCAGACAGCAGGTGGGCCAGGGCGTCCACCGATACAGGCTTGATCATGTCCTGGGCTACCAGATCCCGCAGGCAGTCTTTCAATAAGGACAGCCCGCTCTCCGGCAAGTTCTCGTCCACGGAACGGTAGGTGTTCCAGTCCAGCACGGAAGGGGCATCGATCACGACGACCTGTTGCAAGGCAGGGTCCGAACAGGCCTTTAGAAAAGCGTTACAGCCGGAAATCAGCCCATCCCAGAGATCATCAGCCGCATCGGCATCGGCCTCGATCCGGTTTCCGATTTGCAGTTGAGCCGCCTTGAATACCGCGTAAAAAAGGTCCTTTTTACCTTTAAAGTGGTGATACAGAGCGCCCCGCGTAACCCGGGCTTCTTTTACGATGGCTTCCGTGGATGCACCGGCGTAGCCTTTCTGGCTGAATTCCCGCATTGCCACCGTCAGTAAGCGTTTGATGGTGGCAGCCGATTGCGCTTTCTTGCTGAGGCTTACTTTTTTTTCCAATTTTGCCTCCAATAGAGTTGACATACACACTGTATGTATTAATCTTTGTTTATACAGACAGTATGTATGTATAACTCAAAAGTCAATCCGCGATCAAATCCATATAGGAGGAAACCCCATGAAACTCACATCCAGCTATCCGGTGATTTGTACAGATAAGATAGAGGAATCACACGATTTTTATAAAGAGAACTTCGATTTCGAGACCACCTTTGAAGCTGATTGGTATGTGAGCCTACGCTCGCGGCAAAACGCCAATTTCGAGCTGGCGTTGCTCGATTACCACCACCCCAGCGTACCGGAAGGCTTCCGAGAACCCACCCGGGGTTTGCTGATCAATTTTGAAGTGGAGAATGTGGATGTGGAATATGAGCGCTTGAAAGCCCGGGAACTGCCCATGGCCCTTGATATCCGCTCCGAGGAGTGGGGGCAACGCCATTTCATCACTCGTGATCCCAATGGCATCCTCATCGATGTGATCCAAAACATCGACCCGTCGGACGAATTCACCGGTCAATACACAGAATAAAATCGAGAAGATCGTGTGCGACGGACGACCGGCGCGGACGTGTCACGCTGCGGAGGCCCTCGTCAAGGGAGCAGCTTCCAGGTAACGGTGAAAAAGGGCCACACAATCTGGGCAGAGCTGTGTCCCGCGAACATCGTCTATAATTTGCAACGCTTTATCCGCACCCACGCCTTTACGGTATGGGCGGTCGCTGGTGAGGGCGTGATAGCAGTCGGCCACTGCGGTAATGCGCGCCGCTATCGGGATGTTTGCCCCTGCAAGACCATGCGGATAGCCGGCACCGTCGATGCGCTCATGGTGCGAAAGCACGATATCCCGAATGTCGGCCAAACTCTGGATGGATTGGAGTATCTTTGCCCCGATGACCGGGTGCTGTTTGATATAATTGAATTCAGCGTCACTTAGCTTGCCCGGCTTGAGCAGGACTGCATCGGGCACACCGATTTTCCCAATATCGTGCAACCGGCCACCTATGGTGGCGCGGTCAACTTCGCGCTGACCGGCACCGGTGAGTTCCACCATGCCGGATACGATGCGTCCCACGGCTTCAGAATGCCCCCGGGTATAAGCATCTCGGGCTTCAAGCGCCGATATCAAACTGGTGATACTCTCCAGCAAGTGGCGTTGTTCGGCATCGAGGCGCTCTTTTTCGCGCAGCAAAAGACGATAGTGGTCCGAAAGGAATCTTTCGACCAGCATGACCAGCTCATCAATGTTAAATGGCTTGGTGATAAACGCGGAGGCCCCGCGCTGCAGCATGCGTTTCATTGTTGCCCGTTCACTGTTGGCGCTCATGACCACGAAGGGAATGTCATTGAAACGAGAGTCGCTCCGCACGGCATCGCAAAATTCAGCCCCATTCATCACCGGCATATCAATATCACTTATTATGAGATCCGGCTTTAAGGTGGCGAGCTGGACGAGAGCCTCTTGCCCGTTTGAGGCGGTGGCAATTCCAAATCCAACCTCGCTGAGTCCTTTCTTGACCAAACGTTGGATGGTACGGGAATCATCCACGACCATGATCGTGCAATCTCTCTGAAAACTCGATTGGTTGAGTGTTCGTCGAACCACTTTCAACAGCCTGCTGCTGGATTCACCTTTGAAAACATACGCGGCGGCGCCGGCCTGAAACCCCCGGTCGATATCTCTGTCCGCGTTAAAAGAGCTGTGCAAGATAATTGGCAGGGACCGGGTTTGCGGGCTGGATTTAAGTTGGTGGCACATCTCGATTCCGTCGAGAACAGGCATATCGACATCGCTAATCACCAGATCAACCGATGATTCTAATGCCAGATCATACCCTTGCTTACCATCCGGCGCTTCGAGGATATCAGCACCCAAGGGTTTCAATAGTTTGGCAATTCCCCGTCGAATGGCCGAACTGTCTTCAACCACCAGGATCCGGATCGGCCGGTTATCTTTGATGTTATCGTTTAAATGCATAAGTAACTTAAAATAAAAGCATATTCTGGAACATTTTGCCCATCGCAAGAATCCTTTCACTGCACAGCATTATTATCGACCTTTCGAAAAAAAACTTTATTAATATGAGGGGCTAACCGGGATGGCCGGAGGCGGTCTTAAAGCGGGATTCACCCTGCTAAAATTGCGATCCGGTGATCTGTAAGAACCTGTCGAAATGGCGTTCTGCATGAAAACGAGGGTCGCCCTGTCGCCAAAAGCGGATCGCGCGCCTTTTCGTCGTCCTCTTTCGGGCGGGAGAGCGAGGGACTCAGAACTGGCCGGCAAAATTCAGCCCAAACCATTTGATGTTTACCAAAAGCGCCGGCGCCTGATCGTGGCCGCTTCTTTGGGCACGTGCCTGAATGCCGTCAAAGTTTCATCCGGGCTAATCTGTCGATCCGCTGAGTCCAGCAAGCTAAAACAGGGCCAGCGCTTTATCGCTTAACGTTTTGGCAAACTGAATGTGCATTTCACAGCCGCCGAAGGCCATAAAGTTGATGGCCACGACCCGTGCTGTCATCTTCACGGGTTTTTCTACACCGCCGACCTGGAGTTTGAAACTGAGTTTTAAAACTTCCCCCAGAAGCGCTTCCGCCTCAACCTGCTTATTGAGTTTCAACTCCAGGCAGGCACCGCTCGGCGACACTTCAGTGAAGCGCACACTCCGGGACCAATCACCGGCAGACTTGTCAGTATCGATCACTTCAACAGTGGCCACCACCTTGGAGGACCGGCTGTCGCCCCCTCGCCTTTCAATATTTTGCTGCACAATGAGATCGCTGGTCTTGGCCCGGGTATTGCTAAACGATTGCAGCGTATGCTCCAGCTTCGGCTGCTCCTCAATCCAACTAAAACGGTAGGACTTCTCCAGATATTTCAGCCGGCAATCCGTAGTGGCGACGGCCGTATAGGTACACACGGAAAAAGCGAAAAAATGGTCAGCACCGAAAATATCGCCGGCCTGCACTTCCTGCACAGTGATGTCCTCTTCACCTTCCGGGTCGGGACACACCATCTTCAGTTCACCTTCTTCTACCAGGTAAAGCCGTCCGTCTAACTCCCCCTGTTTAAAAATAATTGCATCAGCAGGATAAGAAGCGTCTTTTAAAGCGAAACAGAGGATGGTGGTCTCCTCCTGGTTCAATTCAGCATATATCGCGTCCCAGCGTTCGAGGTGCTGGGGATCGATCGAGCAACTTTTTAAATCTTCAATGGCCTCTCCCGCAGCGATAATCGTGTTCAGCGCCATTGGGGTTTCATCGTACATGCGTGCATGGAGTTCTTCAGCCCGGTCAAAGTCGCCCTGCTGGGCACAGGTCTTTATCATCTCGAGGAACAGGTCGGCAGCGCCCTCCTGTTCATCGGCGGCTATCAATTCATCCAGCCGTGCTTCCTGCGCGGCAAGATCGGCACCGCCACCTGCCGCATTCCCAGGCGTCTGCTCCGTGGTTGCCTCAATCCCTTTCTCTTTTTCGGCTATTGCCTTCCTGGTAATAGACATCGGGGCGCCGCATTGCTTGCAAGCGACATCAATGCCTGCTTCCGGTATTTTGGCTGCATCCACATTAAAGGCAGCCTGACACGCCTGGCATTGAATTTTCATGGCTAATTCTCCTTGCTGTAGATAAAGGGACAAACGTTATCATCACGTGTCCGTTGATTACGCCTCCAATATGGACCCCTGGAGGCCTTGCTGCGCGGTTACTATCTATTAGATCGGCTATACGGTGCTGAGCGTGAGTAAGAATTTCGACAAGCAATGGAAAAAGGACTTTCCCGGCAACCCTTTTTCCACAGAAATATCTCTTTATCTATACGTTATTACTGAAGAAAGCGCAATTAATGGTATTTGGCGATCGAACAGGTAATGAGCGGCTATTCGCTGTGGGACTTAATTATCCCAGGGGACACCCTTTTGATGGCTTAAAAGACATATATCATAGCCCATCCCTCGGTAAAATGATCGAGACACAGCACCGCAAACACCATCGGGAGCAAAACAGCCACCACGGAGGGAACAGGGCCGCAGAGCGCTGCCTGGTACTCCAAAAAGAAATTTGGGCGATGCAGCCTTGAATCGTATGGTGAATCAAATCGATTTTTCATCTCGGCCGCATAAAGCCATCGGTCATGACGCCAGTAGCCCTTTCAACAGGTAGGTTACGGCCAGGCGAAAACTGTCGGCGAAATCAAGCTGGAAATGCTGGAACTCGGGCATTTCCAGCACCTGCTGTTGGGTCGCGGATAGATCGGTCATGGTATAGAGCCCGATGGAGACCGCCAGCTGCTGCTGTAAAAATGTCAGGGCCCGCGCTCCGGACAGGTCCGGGAAAAGCCGACCTAAGAGGTCAGACAACTGGCCGAACTCAGCGTTGGCCATCTGTTTAAACCCGATCAGGCTTTCCCGGTTCGCCTTCTTCTCCAGGTGGGCATACAGCACGGAGATAAGTCGCAAAAGCCGCTCGTGCCGTACGAGCACCTTTACCCAGATATCGGCAAAGATTTCCACCGTACAGGAAGAGATCCCTGCATATTGTTCCACCAGATCGCGACGCCACAAAAGGACATCGTGTTTTAGAAACTCGAAGAAGATCTCTTCTTTGGAGCGAAAGTACTTGTAAAGGTTCGAGCGGGTAAAATTCGCTTCCCGGGCAATGGCCGCCAACGTAATCTTCTCAAAACTCGACGCGGCATACAACCGCGCCGTGGCCTCTAATATCGCGTCAACCCGCTGCTCTTTCTGTTCGTCCGTCCGCGCTCTTTGCCAGGTCATATTACTGTTTTCCAATTATCGCTCTCATTGAAGTTGACCTTTTTGGGCAATTATTTCCTGTCGGCGAAGGGTGCTTTTCCCCTACCCCTTGACGGGGGAGGCCGGGTGGGGGTGATGCTGACAGCAGCTCAACCCTGATAGTAATAGAAGTTATTCGGATAACTCACCCTCCCCCAACCCCTCCCGTCAAGGGAGTGAAGTATTCCGATTGCATCCGTCAGAAATGAGGTGCGGACACCGGACTCCTGACCCCGGACCCCTTTTGGCAAGGTTACTTCGCCGGTGGAACCAGCCCGCTTTGCACCATCTGCTCAAAAAAATCCACAATCGACTCTTCCAGCGGCCGGTAGGTCATCCCCAATTCCTTTACACTTTTGGCATTATCCGCCCGCCAGGCATGGTTGACGTTCAGGCTGACCATCTTACGGGTCATGCCCTTGTCCATGATCGGTCCTACCAGCCAGACCACCCACTTGGGCAGGGTTTTTTTCGGAAACGGATAGGCGTCCCCATAGTGTTCGCGCAGGGCTTTGGCGAGGTCAGGAAAACTGGAATTGTGACCGGAGGTGATGTGACGACCCTGGGCTTCCGGTGTGACGGCTGCCTGAACGTGGGCCTTGGCCAGATCCCTGACATCCACGACGCCCATTCCCCAGTCCGGCACCCCGGCTTTCATGGTACCATCTCCAAACTGCCGGATCAGGTTGAAACTCTCCGATGTGCCCCGGGGGTTGATGCCCGGGCCGATCACCAGGGACGGATTGATGACGACCAGGTCCCAGCGGTCCTGCGCCTTGGCAATTTTCCAGGCTTCTTTTTCCGCCACGGTTTTGGAGTAGGAATAGGGCTGGTGCTCGAGGGAAGACGTCTGGTTCCAGTCTTCCTCGGTAAAGGCACCATTGGCGGTCAAGGCCAGGTCGGCATTGTCGCCGTAAATGGCAGCGCAACTGCTGGTCAATACCACTCGCTTGACGGTTGGGGTCCGATTGGCTGATTCCAGAACGTTCCGGGTACCCAGTTGCGCCGGCTCGATCAGCTCTTTTTGGGGATCGTTTACCGCCATTACAAAGGGGGAGGCGGTATGAAACACCACCTCGCAGCCCTGCATGGCTTCATCATATGATCCCGCCGCCAGCAAATCGGCCTTGAAGTACCGGATGTCTCCCGGCGCATTTTCCGCGAGAGCATTCAGATATTTGAGTTTTTCGGGATTTTCCGGATCCCGGACCGGGGCGTGCACCGTGTTCCCTTCGTCCAAAAGCCGTTTGACGATCCAGCCGGCCACGTAGCCGGTGGCACCGGTGATCATGGCTGTCTTGAATTGATTTCGATTTTCCATTGTTTTTCCTTTCAAACATAATTTTAGAGACATAGTGTCACCAAATTAAGAGTCTCGGTGTCTCTTGTCAACCAAAATAATTTTTTAAGGCCCCAAGATGGACTATACCGGGCGCCGTCCTTATCTTTCACTAACTTACGAGATTCGTGCTACCGTATGGGCGCCTTGACGAAGCCACCCGATTATGTCAGCTTAAACCGAGTCTCGAACATAATAATAAAATAGATCCAGGAGGCCCCTATGCCGTATGATTTCAATGCTGACGAGGTGTTCAATTTGGCCATTCGCATCGAAGAAAACGGTGCCCGGTTTTATCGTAAAGCGGCTGAATTTCAATCAGATGACGAAAACCGGGCAGCTTTAGAAAAACTGGCTGCCATGGAAGATGTCCACCAACGCACATTTGAGAAAATGCAGGCCGGCCTGAACGCCGCCGAAAAAAAGCCCACTGTGTTCGATCCCCAGGGGGATTCCGCCCAGTATCTGATGGCCATGGCCGACATGCATGGTGGTGAAGGCAGTCCCTCTGCGGCCGATGCCCTCACCGGTCAGGAGTCGATTCTCGAAATCATCGACATCGCCATCGGCCTGGAAAAGGAGTCTATCCTTTTTTACCTCGGCCTAAAGGATTTGGTCCCACCAAATCTCGGCCAGGAAAGGGTTTATGAAATTATCGATCAGGAACGTCAACACATTGTGCAGCTGAATGGCTTCCGCAAGAAATTAAAGGGGTAGCCGGCACAAATGCCGGTCTTGACAGGATGACGCGCCTCTCTAAACCGCGGGTAACCGTCGCCCTTTCCCACCATCGCCCCGAAGTTGTCCGGATCGCGGCGGACCTGATGGCTGACCACGAAGCGGTATTCCTGGAAGAACCACCTACGCTTGAGTTGAACGGGATGCTGCGGGGGGAAATTCCCGTAGGAGACTACGTGGCGACACTGGATACGGAGTATCCCGAATTCAGTTTCCGCATGGCTGAGGTGCTAAAGAGACTTTTTGCAAACGGCAAAAAGATTCTGGCCGTTGAGCCGTATTTGGCTCACTTGATAGACATTCACGAATTCTTTGCAGAGGGTGGGGGGCCCACCGACTTGCAACCGGACACCCCCCGCTACCGTGTCTATCAGGCGGAACATGCCGCCACAGGTGCCTTGCTCGCCTTTTATGAAGCCGCAGTCCGCGGATCGTTCTCACGGGTGGTTGAAACCGTAAAAAAGTTTGCCCGCCAAGATGCACTTCGTTTTGTACTCCGCGATCGTTTGCGCACTGCTGAATTGTCCAAAATGGTCATAGACCACACCGCGTCATACATAGAAGCCGGCCAGATGCACTACGCGCTCTGGCTTTACCTGCGCGCTGAGTTGGGGGCCGGGTTTGATGTTCGTCCAAAATTTCTACCGGACCTGGTGAACATCCCAGCCGGGGTAAACAGGCGCTTGTATGGGCCCGGCGATATTCTCACGCTGATCTATATATTCCATCCCGGCATTCAGGATATCCGGGAGGACCTGCTGGCCGCCCGCAGCCTGGTGTATCATAAACTTGAACACAAAGAAGAGATATCCGACTCCCACGAGGATTATCCCCATGCGGCCCATGAAATGTCAATTTTAGCACGGGTTGGGCAGCTGTCCCTGTCGGATTGCCGCCGCGTTTACGGCCTCATTCGGGAAGAGAAATCACCGCGGGCGCTGAAAATCGTGGATGGCTACCTCGCTAGAATGTAGGGCGGCGGTTCTGCGAGTCCGTGGATCCAGCGTGGTGGCAATGCATCCAGTCCACCGGCGGCACCGGCCAGAGCACCCAGGAGGGCACCGCGGCCGGCATTGTCGCCGCCTAGCATGGTGTTTACGATCAACATCGCTTCCGGGTCGGCATGGTATTTCAATGCCAGATAAATGACCGCCGGGACCGCATGTTCCACGTAACAGGCGGTGCTCAAAAAACGACCGATGACCACATCATCGGAGAGTTTCTCCCATTTTTTAAAAGGGTGCCCCAGCAATGGGTTCTCCTGTGAGTCTATCGCGGATAAGATGGCCTTGCGTAGTGATTTGCCGCCCAACACCCGTAAAAACAGATTGTTGAAAAGATCGGCCGCAATTCGCATTCGGTCGCCGGGATGGGTTAAAGCCAGGTGCTCGCGGGCTGCCTCCCGGGCTCGGCGGGGACGCCCCCGGTAGTGAACCAGAATGGGCACCATCCCCACCAGGCCGCCGATATGCTTCTCCGCGCGGCCACATTTTTCCGGTGCGCGCCCCAGAGCATAGTTTTCGAAGAAATTGCGGTGACACGCTTCGATATAGGTGTCCCGGTGCATGCCGGGTGTGGTCATAAACCGGATGTATCGCTGCAGGTAGTCCTCAGTCCGGTAGGCGCCCAAGTGGGCGATCGATTCCATCAGCAAACGGGCGAGCTTTATGTTGAGGGTGTTTTCACCTGATTTGAGGAATTGATGATAGTGAACCTTCGGCCGTCCCCAGTATTGGGCCTGCTCGTGGAGGATTTCCCCTTTTGGGTTGGGCGCGCGGTAATGCGAGCGCCAGAGGATGCTATCCGGGTGTTCAACCTTGGGGGCCAAATAATCCGATACCCGCCCATAATCCCGGAACAGGGCCTGCCGATCATAGTACCAGTGAACCGGCATGGCCAAGGCGTCGCCGATGAACAATCCGTAAAGCGCGGCTTGCGCTTTGGTGGCGTCTTGAGACTCTTTGTGCGTGTGCTTTTTCGTCAGGTCAACTTTCATGTGAGGTATGTAGACAGGATTTCGGTCAGTTCGTCTGCACAGACCTGCTGATCCTGATAGGTATATCCGGCCAGTAAACGGCCATCGTCATATACATCGATCCCCGGATGAAGGGGTGGAAAGGCAAAGAGCGCGTTTACGATTGTCTGCAACGAGCCACAGCGCTGCGCAACAACAGCACCGGCATCCGGGGCAATACCGTAAATGCCGGCTTTGCCGGTTGCAATGGCATCGCTGGAGTCGGACCACATCGCCGCCTGGACGACACTGGGCGGAATAAACACCGCGCACACAGATCCCGGGATCCGGACAGAGCCTATCAGCATCTGGAAAAAATCGCTCTCCTCGGGCGTGATCTGCTGAAATGTGACCAGTCGACCAGGTACCAGAAAAGGCTGCAGTTTATGCAACTGTCCCTTAAGGTTCCGGTACCACGCGCCTATCCGTGGGTCATGGGTTTTCTCGGTTTGCTCTCCAGTCAACGGGTCATTCTCAGGTTTTTTCATGCGCACATCCGTCCTGGTTATCGGCGCTTCGATTTTGAGAGCCGATAAACAAAATAAAAGGCAGGGCCCGCGTTTCAGCCCTGCCTGATTGGTTTCTTGTTTTAATGTAAGCGCAACGGCTTGCCGGATTTCACGCTCCCCAGCTAAAGCCGGCAGCTCCCTTTCGATCTGTGTAAACAGCTATTTACAAAGTAACCGATCGTAGCGATCGCAAGTAACGTTCCAAGCATAACAGCCTCCTTTCGAATCAGCCCATTACATCGATTCCCAGATCGCAACCCAGATTCGGATCGGGGCTTTCACATTCAAAATTCGCTTCGCGGGTGTCCACGTGACCTTCATCATCTTCTTGCCAGTAGTCTTCGATTTTATTTTCAGCCATGACAGCACCTCAGGTTCGGGGTTAGCAATTATGTTACCGAAAATATACAACCGCTGTGAGCAGGCGCAATGAGGCCTCTATTGGGGCAATCTGGTAGGGCCAGCCCCCCAAAACAGGGCTACCGATTGAATTCCGGTGGTCCGGGACCAATGAATAGCAGGCGCATCAGGCTGGGGTCACATCAACCAACGTAATAGCCATACTCTTTGGCATTGACATTGTTGCGTTTTTCCCATCCGAGGGTAGATGAGGGGGTCGGACCGTAATCATGACCCGGCCAGACAATGGTATCGTCGGGCAGCGCCATCAGGCGACGAATGGAAGCGCCCAGGGTGGACCGGTGGCCGCCCATCAGGTCGGTCCGGCCGCTGTCACCTACGAACAGGGTGTCGCCGGTAAAAAGATTGCCCTCCGCATAGAGACATACGCCCCCGGGTGTGTGGCCGGGTGTGTGGATAATTTCAAAAGCAAGTTCCCCAAGCGCAAGGGTGGTCTCATCGGTAAGAATTAGATCTGCCTGGGGATAGCCGCGCGCATCTGCTTCGTGGATCATGATGCGGGCGCCGGTCAACTCTTTGAGGCGACTGTTGCCGGCCGTGTGATCCCCATGACCATGGGTATTGAAGATGATATTGATCGTAAGGCCGGCTTTGTCTGCTTCCTCTATGATATAATCCACATTGGGCCCCGGATCGATAACCATGCCCTGGTGCGTCTCCTCACAGCCTACCAGGTAGGAGAAGTTGTCATAGGGATCCATTTGCAGTTGTTTTATTATCATGTCTCACCTCAGGTTGACCAAACAGCTTGCGTCCTTCGGGATAATGCTTAGTTACCGACGGTCTGTCCAGCTAATCTCATGACAGGTTTCTCTTCAATAGGCCAATGGACAATGGCGGCCAGCACCCCAAATACAACCCCCAGCCACCAGACGCCATCGTAGCTGCCGGTGCGGTCATACAGCCAGCCGCCCAGCCAGACACCGCTGAAGCTGCCGATCTGATGGCCCAGAAAGACAATGCCGTAGAGCAGGGCCATGTAGCGCGTCCCGAACATCACGGCCACCAATCCAGACGTCGGCGGCACCGTGGCCAACCACAGAAATCCCATTACGGCGCTGAAAATCAAGACCGATGGCAAGGTCATCGGCAGGAGTATAAAAAGGGTGATGGCAACAGCCCGCCCGAGGTAGATCGCTACCAGCAGGTTTCGTTTGAAGACCCTTCCGGACCAGACACCCGAGAGAAACGCACCGAACACATTGCATAGCCCAATCAGGGAAATGCTCCAGGCCCCCAGACGGGCATCGAACCCGTTGTCGGTTAAAAAAGCCGGCATGTGGGCGGTAATGAACGCCACGTGAAAACCGCAGACAAAAAAACCGGTCACCAGCAGCAGAAAGGAGCGGTGCCCCAGGGCCTCCTGCAGGGCTTCGGATACGGACTGGTCTCTGGCGGCAGTCACAGTTTCTGCTTTACCGGAATACGGTGCCAGGGGAATTGCCAGAAAGGCCATGGTCAACGCCGATACGGCCAGGATATTCAAAGCCGTAATCCAGCCGTAAGCGTTGATCAAATGCTGAGCGATCGGCACGACCGCGAACTGGCCCAGGGAGCCGGCCGCGGTGCCCAGCCCCAGGGCCAGTTGACGCCGGGATTCACCCACCGCGCGGGCCATGGCCGGCAGCACGATGCCAAACGAAGTGCCGGCAATCCCGGCCCCAACCAGCAGACCGGCGGAACTGTGCAAAACCCAGATGTTCTCAACCCCGGCCATGAGGGCCATACCCCCGGCATATACCAAGGTCCCGGCCACCAGGACCCGAACGTTGCCGTAACGGTCGGCCAGACCGCCGGCAAACACAGCCACGATCCCCCAGAAGAGGTTCTGTATGGCCAGGGCCATGGATATGGTCTCGCGCCCCCAACCATTGGCTTCGGTCAAGGGTTTGATGAAAAGGCCAAAACTCGACCGAAAGCCAAACGATAGCAGCAACAGCAGGCAAGCGGTGACCATCAGGAAGTAGGTAGACCCGTCTAATTTATACCCATCGGATTTCTGCATGAACAACCGTCTCGTGGCTATCAGGCCTTACAGCGCCTTGTTCGCAGGATACGCAGGAGCCAGGGGGTATGCCTGAAAGGATGCTGGCGTCAGCCAGTCTAAAAGACTGAAGATTGAAGGTCGCGGTGAGAAGCGTGCCGTTGATCTAAATACGCGGTGCCATATGTTTCGGCAAAGGTTTTATGTTTATCTTTATCGGCAACCCGGTTTTCAAGCTTTTTCTTCAGACTTCAGGCTTCAGCCTGAACACCTTAATCCGGAAGCACTTGAACAGGGCGTGGTGTTTGTACGTCCCTGCAAGGGGCAATCCACTGTCGGGCTCTCCAGGCCCGGATTCTTAATCTTAAGACCATAGTTTAAGGAATAAGGGCCGCCCCGTGGATGTCAAGCACGCACGGGGGAAACATGCTGAGCTGCCACAGGCATCGGGACTTCGGCCCAGCCATGATTATCTATTTTTCACTCTGTGGTTGTAATGATGCGCTAACATCTTATGATTAAAGGGTACACTCGCAGTATTTGCACGGCACCCGCATGTAACTTAGCACCATGGGGCTGATACCATGTTCCGCAGAACGAAAATAATGGCCACTCTCGGTCCGGCCACCGACCCGGTTGAGATTCGTGAAGAAATGATTGCCGCCGGCCTTGATCTGATCCGTATCAATTTTTCCCACGGCGATCTGGCCGAGCATCAAAGCCGCATAGAGAAAATGCGCGTCTGCGCCCGGGAACACGGACGCCATATCGGGGTCCTGGCGGATCTCCAGGGACCGAAAATCCGCATCGGCCGGTTTGCAGATGGCCCGGTGACCCTTGAAAACGGATCCACTTTTGCTCTAGACACTACCCTTTCTACGGTGGGCGGCAACCGGCAAGCAGTCGGTGTGGATTACAAGCAGCTGGCTGCAGATGTCGGCCCCGGTGATGTACTCCTTTTGGACGATGGCCGCATCGAGCTCAAAGTGACCGGAATACTGGATGGACGGGTTGACTGCCAGGTGGTTACCGGGGGCCTTCTGTCTGACAACAAGGGGATCAATCGCAAGGGCGGTGGTCTTTCCGCCGATGCCCTGACGGACAAGGACCGCACCGACATCCGCGCTGCGGCCGGGATGTCCGTGGACTTTATCGCGGTTTCCTTCGTACGCTCGGCCACGGATATTCACGAGGCCCGCCGGGTCCTGTCCGCAGCGGGCGGGACCGCCGGCATTATCGCCAAAATCGAACGGGCGGAAGCGGTGGCCGCGATAGAGGAAATCATCCAGGCCGCCGACGGGGTCATGGTTGCCCGTGGCGACCTGGGTGTGGAAATTGGCGATGCCGAAGTGCCGGCTATCCAGAAACACATCATCAAACGGGCCATCTGGCTGGACAAGCCGGTCGTCACGGCCACCCAGATGATGGAATCGATGATCGAGAGTCCGATCCCGACCCGGGCCGAGGTCTCCGACGTGGCCAATGCCGTCCTCGACGGCACCGATGCGATCATGCTTTCCGGGGAAACCGCCGTAGGGCGCTACCCGGTGAAAGTGGTGGCCGCGGCCATACGCGCCTGCCTGGCCGCTGAAAAACAGCCTGCGACGCAGACATCCGGCCACCGGGTCGAACGCCGCTTCCGGCGGGTGGATGAAGCGATTTCCATGTCCGCCATGTATGCGGCCAATCACCTGGATATCAAGGCCATCGTGGCCCTGACCGAATCCGGTTCTACCCCCCTGTTGATGTCGCGCATCAACACGGCCATCCCCATCTTCGGGTTAAGCCGCCACGAAACCTCCCTGGGAAAGATGACCCTGTACCGCAATGTCCACCCGCTTTTCTTTGACGTGACCGGTTACGCCCCGGAAGCTATCAAGCGGGCTGCCATACAGACCCTTGAAAAACGGGAAGTGTTGGATATCGGCGACCTGGTTATCATCACCAAAGGCGATCATGACGGCGTTGTCGGGGTGACAAATTCGATGAAGATTGTCGAGGTCGGCCACGTGGTTTAAGCGGAATTTAAACCGGTGCCGATTTCATATCGAAAAAAGGCGGCAGCCTTTTAGAGATAGGCGTCACTTTTGATTCACTCAGTACCCGCCACTCGGCCTCGTTCACCCTGAGGCAAGTATTACAGCCCGGCCCAGACTATCTAAATCCACCGCAATGTCAACTTGTGGGGTACAGGTCAGCCAGCAGCCTGAGGACCGCCAATTCCTTGGCCTTGGCTTCGACATCCACGGTAATGTCCAGCTTGCGCCATTCGTTGGGTAAATCGGCCGGAGCGATGTAATCGTGGTGCCGGCCGGGTTTGGGACCCGCCCAGCCTTCCAGCGGGCTGGAGACGTGGAACAACGGCTCGCGGTCCCAGGTTGCCAGCGCCCGGGCGGTAACCTCGGACTCGCTCAAGCCGTCCGGGAGACAGCGGTGGTGGTGTACATCGTACACCATGGGAATTTCCATCCGTCTACACAGGGGTAGAAGATCACTGGGTGTGTAGCTGCGGTCATCATTTTCCAGCGTCAGCCGGGATCGAATCGCCGGTGGCAGTTGTGCGATCACTGCTGCGAGCCGCCCCAGGGCAACCGTTTTGTCGCCATAGGCCCCCCCGGCATGAATGTTGATCACATCGGCGTTCACCCAATCGGCGACCTCGGCCTGGTAAGCCAAGTCCGCAATTGAGCGGTGCACCACCTCCGGACGCGGAGAAGAAAGGACGATAAATTGATCCGGGTGAAAACTGGTGCGGATATCGTGCGTGCGACTGAAACGCCCGCAGGCCTTGAACGCAGCGACGATATCCTTGCTCCCGGGCAGGTCGGTGATATCGTAGCCTACCTCGGGATGGGTCTTGAGGGGCAGAATCTGGCTGTTAATTCGAAAAGCACCGATTCCGTTGTCCCGGCAATAGCCGAGGGCCGCTTGCAGGGCGCCGGCATTGTCGCTCACGATTTCGGATAAATAGTGCCGGCGGGCAGCGGGCGCCAATCGTAGCAGATAGGCGGCCGTGGTTTTGCGGAATTTTATCGGTTCATCCCGGAAAATGCAGCACAATCCCAGACGTAGCATCTATCTCTCTCCTGAACTTCGTGGAAGTAAGCTTGTAACGGTGTCTGCAGACTAACCTAAGTCGGGAGGTTCAGATTACAATAAGCAATCATTGGGTTGGTTGTGGTAGCATGAGCCCATCATGCCGGCCCTGCGAATCTCGGATGATCCCTCATTGACAGGCCCGGCGGGCGCGTTACCTTAGGCCTGTCCCCAATTGACCAGAGGCTACTGACGTAACTGCATCAAACCGAGAGGTTCCAGTGAAAGTACGAACTTTGTTGTTCATCCTGGCAGGGTTGCCGGTGATCGCCGTAAGTCTGGTGACGGCTGGTGATGATCCCAATGCCCCGGTCCCCTCGAGCGGGCATATTATCATGATCCGGCATGCGCTGGCACCGGGTTCGGGCGATCCGCAAAATTTCAAAATCGGTGACTGCCGCACCCAGCGCAACCTGGATGATCGGGGGCGCGAACAGGCCCGGGCGATTGGGCGTTGGCTGCGATCCCGGGGGATCTCTTCAGCCCGGGTTTATTCCAGCCAGTGGTGCCGCTGCCTGGAGACGGCCAGGTTAATGAATCTTGGCCCGGTTGAGGAATTGACGGCCCTCAATTCTTTCTACGAACGTCCGCAGGATCGCGAACCGAATTTATCGGCCCTCAGAGCGTTTCTGGCCAAGCAGCCAAGAAATAGCCGCCTCATTGTGCTGGTAACCCATTACGTTACCATCGCCGGCCTGACCAGTGAGTTCGTTTCCTCAGGCGGGGCTGTCCTGCTGAAGTTGGGAGACGATGAGGGCGTCAGCGTTGTGCGGCGGCTGGACTTTGGTCTTTAGGTGCTACCTGTCTGTTTCAACAGGTATACCGGCCGCCGTCATCAGGTTAAAGACTTCTTTAAGACGGGCTTCAGAACAATCGTCGATTTCGTAGTGTTTTGCACCGCCGTCACTGAAATAGATTTGGAATGTGCCGTCCTTTCCCAGATATCCTTTGCGGATATAATCGCGGTCGAGCCAGGGTTTTAAAACCTCGAGAAAATCGATAAAAGTACATGCTTCCATGAATATCTGTCCTTATTTAATTCGGCTGAATTGGTAGAAGCGGTTTCAAAACCTCCCCTCGAACTCAACCTCTGTGTTGGATACTCGGTTTAAATCCTCAAAATACTTTAGTATTCCTCCGGTTTACGACCCACCATAAAGGAATAGATCAAGCGGGAAGTCCCGCAACGCGGGGCACCTCACATCCGCCTTGATTTTGAGCCCGATTGAAGATTTTGAAACCGCTTCGAGGTTAGTGTCCGTCCAACCCCCTGTACCAGGTCGCCACAGCGGCCCCGATATCGTGCGGGTTGTCTTCCTGTATGAAATGGATCCCCCGGCCGATATCGACGGTAACCAGGTTTTTAAGGTGCTGGCGACACCAAGAAACTTCCTGCGCGTCGATAATGGCCCCCGGCCGGGCATAGAGCAGCAATTTCGGCAGTTCGCTCTCCTGGAGTTTGCGGTTGTAGGCGCGAACCGCTTGAGCCACATCCGCCGGTTCTCCATCAATCGGAATTTCACAGGGCCATTGCCGCAGGGGTTTGCGGCTGCCGATCGACGGGTACGGCGCGGCATAAACTGCCATCTCCTCCGGGGTCAACTTTCTGACAATCGTCTTGGGCAGCATACCCTTGATGAAACCATTCATGACACTGATCATGAACCAGCCGACAACCGGGGTGCGCATCAATTTGAAACCCAGTTTGTAGTCTTTCGAAAAACCTTCCCAGGTAAAGGGTTTAACGATGGCTTCCATGAAAGCGATCCCTCTGATGTTGTCGGGATGCAGCATCGCATAGTGAAATCCAATCGCCGACCCCCAGTCGTGGATCACCAGGGTGATGTTGCGCAGATCGAGTGCATCGATGAAACCTTCGATGTACTTGTAGTGATCGAAAAAGCGGTACGGCAGCTTCGGCTTATCCGAGCGCCCCATGCCGATCAGATCAGGAGCGATGCAGCGTCCCAGGGCAGAAAGGTGGGGTATGACGTTACGCCACAGGTAAGACGACGTTGGATTGCCATGCAGAAAGAGGATCGGGTCCCCGCTGCCCTCTTCCACGTAATGCATGCGGGACCCACGCACATCAAGATAGTTGGATTCATAAGGATAATCGGCTGAAATGTGACGATCATGCATGGATGTCTCCTTTGGCAGCTATCCGGGAATTGGGGTATCTCAACCTATGGTGTAAGGTAAAGTGGCCCACACGATATGTCAACGCAGCGACCATTACTGTTGCCGGGACGAATCCGTAAAAATCAATATGTCTTCAAGGAAACTTCCGAATAGCAGCCTTGGGTACTAAAGATCTCAAGGGGCAGCTCGCTTGACATCAATCCGCGGAGTTTTAGCTTAAACCAAAGTAAATGAGAATAAATTCCCGCGAGGTAATGACATGCAGAAATTGCCCCTGGTCGCGGCTGGCGTTTTGCTTGCTTTCTTGGCTGCCTGTTCCGGCAAAGTCCCCTACCACAAAACCCCCATGCCCGACCCCAAAACGTTCAGAGCCCATTTCGGAGATATGGATGCCGATGGGGATGATCTGGTGAACTGGGATGAATTCGAATCCTATTTTCCCCACGCCGAGCCAAAAGTCTTTAAAGCCATAGACCTGAATGGCGACAGTCGGATAGACCACGATGAATGGCACGCTTTCAAAGAAGCACACGGGCTGAAGGATCACGATTGATCCTCGAATTGATTTAGGTGGCTGCGTTTTCGAAAAGCAAAATATTTGGTCGGGTGGACTGCCCAGGCAACTCGGTCGTGGTCAGCCCACTTGTCCGAATACATTGCTTTACCTGTAATGGCCGGCACACTGGTAGTAATGGCTGCGGGGTTTGAAAAACAGGGCTCGCCATATCAAAAGATAGCGCAGTCAGGGCTGGGTTACTGCTTGGGCATTGGCCGTAAGCGGACAAACCGCATGGGTTCTGGAAAGAGATTCTGGCTGTCGCCGGCTTCTAAATACTTCAACAGGTTCACAGATGTATCCGTAATGGTCACACAATCGACGTGCTTTTCAGCCGGCAGGTGTTTAAGCTGCGCCCCGGACGAGGCCTTTGGGACCTTATAGGTCATCCGGCCCTTCAACTTCCCGGCCCTGATGGCGGCGATGATAGGCTTGCGAGCTAGCTGGTACACCAGCAGGGTATCGTCATCCGGGAACGTGTATTTCATGAAAAAGAACCCGGCATAGCCCTTGGCCAGATTGTCTTCCAGGTCCTCGTAACGGATATTCCAGTAATCGTTTCTATTCGCCCTGGTCACAAAGAACGGCATCCGGGCCGTATCGAGCCGGCCGCTATCCATGTGTTCGACGCTCAAAGCGACCAGGATGGTGTCGGATTCCCGTCCGACATGCACTAAAACCTGTTCGCCTTCCGCGGTAACCGGCCGCCAGATACCGAACAACCGCTCGTCAATGTCTTGCGGCTCTGAGAGCGGATTGACGGACACCATGGGGCAGCAGGCCGGCAAAAAGAGCACCAAAGCCGAAGCGAGCAGCACAAATTTTTCCATTTTGAACTCCTGGGGCGCCGGCTTTACGGTACCTGTTTGAAACAAACGAGGAATCAATCGTCATCGATGACCAACAAGGAAATGGTGGTATCGCCCGCGTGGCGTCCCACCCGGATTTTGCTGACCTCCTTCAGGTGCACCGAACTGAAGGTAATCATATCGACGCCGTTGAGCTGAACATCCGGGATAACGATTCCCGGTTTTAAATATTTTACAAGACCAATTTCAGTCCAGGGCACAATGCAGTTAATCCGCTTCCCGCTCTGAAAGTTGATATCCAGGACAACCTCTTTCTTCTCCTCGCGACTGGATTCATAGGTAATGACGATCGAAAGGAAATCCTCCGGTTCGTCATCCAGTTCCACCGGGACCTGGATATCGTCCAGGATAACGGGAACCGGAAGTTTCTGCTTGAACCCCTTTTTTTCGAGTGCCGCCTGGAGAAAGACCCGCACGGAATCCAGGGCCTGTCTGGGAAAGTTATCGTCTTTGAACCATGCCAGGTAATCGTTGGCGGCGGCCTGGTATTGCCGGGCCCCGAGGTGGCAGCGAATGATACTCTTGGCGGCCTCAACCCGGTGGGTGTCGTCACCGAGCAATTCCTGCAGCGCTTTCAAGGCCGGTGCCCACTGGCCGAACACCAGCAATGCGGTGGCGGTCTCAAATGCTGTTGTGGCGGCCCCCTTTTTACCCGAAGTGAACAATTCCTGTACAACTGTCTGCTCGTGGGATGACATTTCAACGCCTGCTGAAAAGTCATCGAATGTCTTCAGTTCGGCATCGATTTTTTTGATCTTGCTCGCCAGTTGCCCCATCAATTTTTCTTTGTTGGGAATTTCCGGGGTCTTTTTGATGAAGGCCGCCAATTCCTGACAGCGAACGCGGGCTTCCTTAAACAGTGAGTGGGACCGGTAGGCCTCGATCTCCTGCAGCCGCTTTTGGATCTCATCGCGAATTTTTGCGGACACGGTCATGATGGCGCTGCCTTGGGTCGCGGTGTCAATCGTTGGGCTAGAATACAGAATGTTATTTTATTGATATCGGGCGCCTGGTGCGGTGCTGCCCTGGCTGAAAACCAGATGAGGTTTTCTGGGAGATGGCGTGCCAGGCCGCCGCATTATTTGCTCATCGGATGGCTGAACGAAATATACTCCAATTTTCGGTAAGATACAACCGCTTAATAACGCAGATCTCCGGTTTGACGCGGCGTTTCTTAGCGCGCCTGGCGGTACCGGACCATTGGAATTATCACTTCCGGCTCAACGTCCCTCCATGACCTCCATGGTGATGGTGGTGCTCCCGGCCTGTTGTCCTTCATTGATTTTACTCACCTCGACCAACCGGATGGAAGCATTAATCGCAGTATTGGTGCCATTGATCCGAACGTCATGAAAGATGGAGCCCGGCCTGAAACGGCCGACCAGGTTTTCCTTGGATTTGGGCAGGATGCAATTGATCATGCTCCCACTTTGAAAATTTACATCCAGCAGAACGTGGCTTTTTCGAAAACGTTTGTCCACATAGGGCAGCCGGATCGAGATCAGATCCCCCTCGCCCTCTTCGGGTTCCGGCTCCACCTCGATCTCTTCGATAATCATCGGTTCCGGCAATTGCTGGCGGTAGCCTTTTTTGGTCAATACGGCCTGCAGGAAAATGCGTACGGAATCCAATTCCTTGGGGGGTAGCCCATCCGTTTTTAACCACTCCAGGTACTCGTTGGCGGCGGCCTGAACCTGGCCTTCCCCCAGATGGCAGCGCAGGATGCTCTTGGCCGCCGCGATCCGTTGGTTGGCGTCTGTGAGCAGGGCTCTGAATGCTTCCAAAGCCGCCGTCCGCTGGCCGAAAACCAACAGCGCGGTGGCCTCTTCGAACGCATCCGACGCTTTAGTACCTTTGCCGGTCGTAAACAATTTCCGGACCAGTTCGCGTTCTTTGGGCGTCATCTTCGCTGTTTTGGAATATTCAAAGAAGGCTTGCAGTTCACCGTCGATCTGCTCGAGCTTTTTAGATAGTTTCACCAGAAAGGCCTGTTTGCGAGTGACCGCCGGGGTTCTCTCGATAAATCCCAACAGTTCCCGACAGCGCATGTGGGCCTCTTTGTACAGTTGGTGGGATCGGTAGGTCTCTATTTCCAGTAACCGCTTCTGGATTTCCTGGATGATTTCAAGCGGCATCGTCACGGTAAAGCTGCCTCGGGTCGTTGGGTATCATCGGTTCCAGGCAAATGCGCCCTGCTCCGATTGTTGATTGTCAAGTGATAAGCTGTCTTGCCATTCAGCCGTGTCAGGTTGCACCTATCACCAGATCGCCTTCATGCATGCGTCATGTTGGAATAAAATTGAGGTCGGATTCGAGTATACTCTAATTCCCTATTAGATACAATACTTTAGCAAAAAGAACGGTTTGTCAAGAAAAGGCTGCACAGTGCGTGACCTTACCCGAGCGAACACAGATTGTGCGGAGGTTTCCTTTTGTACAGCAGATACAGAGCGAACAAATGCCAAAACCGAGATGATGGGCCTGTTCTTACTTGAAGACAAAGCAATTCGCGCCACGCGATGATCTCGGAAAAAGCAAGTTTACGGCTGTTGAAAAATATCATCCGCCAGGACGACTGACGTATGGAGAGGTATAGAGAACCAGTTAGGGCACTGGAAAGTCTTTATGGTTTTTCATGCCCTTGGCATTTGTGATCACTTCAGATAACGGCCAAACTCCTGGTAGGCACGTTCGATGGGGATGGCAAATCCCAAGCCCTCGAATTTGCGGGTAAGTTGTTTAAAGGTATTGATACCCACCACCCTTCCGCTCTGGGTGACAAGCGGACCACCGCTGTTGCCCGGATAGATCTGGGCATTCGTCTGCACAAACCCCTTTTCATATCCGGAAAAAATCCCGGAGGTGACCGAGTTGTTCAGCCGGGCCGGACTCCCAATGGCATATAGCGGCCCCCCGGGAACCAACGCACTCGAATTAAACGACTGCAAAGCCGGTGTTTTGTAACCGTCCAGTTTCAACAGCGCCAAATCGTGAGTTGAACTGGTCGCTATCAGGCGGGCGTGTAGTTCGGTCTTGTCAGCCAGGATAATGGTGAAACTCTGGGAAAGGTTGGCCACGGATTTCTTATAGTTGTAATCCGCCCGCTTGAATCGATACTCCCGATGCTGGGCATCGAATTTCTGGCGCCGCCGAGTGTAATCTGCTTTCCATTTTTTATACTTTTGAAGCCGGTAGGCATATTCCGCTGCATAGGACTTTTTCCGCGCGCTGTCTCGCTCTCGATCTACCAGGCGTTTAAGCTGCCTCAAGTCTTCTTCGCGATTTTCCAGCTTCGTTTTTTCCGCGGTGAACTGCCGCTCCAGGGTTGCAATCCGGCCGTCCACCATGTTGAATGCCTGGCTTTCCTGCTTTTCCTGTTTTTTGGTAGTCCGAATGACATGCTTGTTGGTGAGTATGTAGCCATCTGTTGAAACGAAAAATCCACTGCCGTATCCCAAGCCCCCTTTCACGGCCACAGTGGCCGCGGTGGCGGCCTCAACAGGTGATCGCCGCGGATAGTTCTTTAATACCGTGGTACCGCCCCGCTTCGTGCGTGGTGACGGCCGACCGCTTTCTTCCATGGTCTCGCTCTCGCCGACCTTATCCTTGGGGGGTGAATCCGTAAAAACCCAGACCCCATCCTTTTGATACTTGTAGATCTTGGCCTGGCACGGCAAGGCGATGACAACCAGTATAATTATAATCAAAGAGAGTCGCATCATTGGCATTGAAACTCCTAATCATTATTGGATTACAAACCGTGCTATCTATATGCAGTGCCGGGTATCAGTTGAGGATCATGGCCTTTTCGGGGCAAATCTCCTGGCAACAGAAACAGGTAATGCAGGTTTCGATATTCGCCACCGGCAAGTCGTTTTCCAGGGTGATGGCCTCTACCGGACAGTGCTCGACACAGAGGCCGCAGGACGTGCATCGGTCCGGATCCGCGGCCGGCCGGATCCTGGTTCTGACTTTCATGAGGTCCTGGACGGTTTCATCACAGGCAATGGCTTCGCCCCCCAAGGGCGGCAACTTGAAATTCGGGATAACCTGCAACTCACCGTCGATACGGATCTTGTGCTCGTCAAAATCTCCGAGAGCCAATTCCCTGGCCTTTTGCAGAAAACGCAGGCGGCCCGGGTCCAACCCCATCATGCGCGCCACGACCCCGTCCAGGGCCACCGCATTGTCAGCGGCCAGAATCAGCCCGATCTCCCTTAAATCCGGTGAAGCCGGACCGTTGCCTTCCATGCCCACCACTGCATCCATGATGAATAAATCCGGAACCCGCAGACAAAATATTTCGGCAATGACATCATGGAAGCGTTCGGGGGTCCCGGCAATCCGGTGCAGACGGGCTTTCTGGGCACCGGGCAGGAATCCGTAGCTGTTTTTAATAGCCCCGGTCATTACGGTGAGACCATGGGTTTTAAATTTGGGCAGGCTGATCACGATATCCGCGTCCAGGATTTCTCGGGAAATGCCCACCGTGGGCATATCCTCACTTTGAAAGGGAACCGCTCGCGGTGTGTCGCCCAGGTTTCGGTAATACGCCCCGGCAGCGTCCATCAGACCGGTCTTCTCAAAAGCTTTCTCGTTGTCGCCATAGCTGAACAACCCGGGGTTGTCGCCCACTACAATCTCCCGGGGAGACAACTGCTCGACCAGCGCCACCACCGCCCGTAACACCGCCGGATGGGTCACGATGTGTTCATCGGCAGTAGATGTGCGCAGGACGTTGGGCTTGATCAAAACCGTTTTCCCGGCCACGTCCAGGGGAAAAAGTTCAAAGGCCCGTTCCACGGCCGCCCGGCAGTTGCCGTAGGTTGCCGGTTGTATCATCACCTGGTGCATTGTTTCGCCTGCCTGACCTCACGTTTGAGAGGCGGTTGATATTGCGTATTCATCAATACTATCTTGTTCCTGACAGGGGTCAAGTCCAATTGGAGGCGTTTTTGCGGTGCAAATATGCGCCGAACCAAACAAAAAGGGCGGTTCCCTGGCAGGAACCACCCCGTAAACAAGAGAAATTCAGAGCATAAAGGAGGTGGGATGGATCTGAACTCCTCTTAGACACAGAATAGGCACCCGTTACTGACTGTCAAGACCCAGATTGCCCAGGCAGCCAAGACCACACACAAGCCCCTGTTATTAATTCATTATTTAGCACGTTCGCATTGCTGGAATCGACTATTTGCCCGTGCAGGAAGGCATCGGGCACCCCGGGGCTTTATTTAATTGAAACTACCGGGCACGACGCCTTGAGAATCACATACTGGGCGTTGGAACCAAACATCAATTTGCCGACTTTGGATTTTCGTTTCACACCGATGATAATTTCGTCAACGTCATTCTCACTGGCGTACTGGACCAAATCTTCTCCGGCCCCCAGATAGCTTACCGACACTTTTGTCTCACAGGGGATACCATCGGCTTTGAATAACGCCATCATCCTTTCCAAACGGCTTTCGGCTCTCCGGACGTCTTCATTCTTCAGTGTCGAACCCTGTTCCAAGGATGTCATCAGACAAACTTCGGCGTCAAAGGCTTGCGCGTGTTTACGGGCCAGTTTTAAAAGATCCTCGGATATTCCGGAATGGTCGTAGCCCACAAGAATTTTCATTTATCCCTCCTTTTACAGATAAGATCCATATTTCAAAAAGACAGATCAGGCTTTTAGGGGCGGTCTTTTATCGAACCATGGCCGCGCCTTTTCAAGCTGGGCGGCCAGCTGCAGCAGGGTTGTTTCATCTCCAAAAGGACCGATAAACTGGCTACCGCAGGGCAAACCGGCCGGGGTCCAGTGCAGGGGTACGGACATGGCCGGCAGGCCGCTAAAATTCGCCAGTTGGGTAAACGGGGTTCTTTCCAGACTGCGCTCCGCCATTTGGTCAACCATTCCGGATGCTTTCAGCAGCCACCCCGCCCGCAGGGTATTGACGATTTTCACCAGTAGCGCCTCGGCCGGTTTGGGTGCCAGCTCGCCAATTTGGGCCGGCGGGAACGCTGTCGTCGGGGTCAGGTACAGGTCATAAGACTGGAAAAAGGTTCCCATGCGGCGCCCGGCCAGGGCCCATTGGCGCATGGCGGTCACAAAATAACCGGAGGAATATGAGCGGCCCAGCAAACCGAGCATCCAGGTCACGGATTCCACATCTGCCGGGCCGGCCTTGCGGCCCAGAACGGTTTCCAGGCTGTCAATATCCGCCGCCACCTCACCGAAATAGAGGGCAAAAAAGCTTTTGGCCAAGGCCAGTCCATCGATTTCCGGCCGGGCTTCTTCCACGTTATGACCCAGCCCCTCCAGGAGGCCAGCCGTTTTTTCGACGGCCTGGATGCACTCGGGATGCACAGGTGTACCGATGGGGGATTGCGTACTGAATGCGATTTTGAGGGGCCGCGGGTCCTGCGCCAGGAGATCCAGGTACTTGCCCTCCGGCGGACGGATGATGAACGGAGCGCCCGTATCCGGCCCCTGGGTGGCATCGAGCATGGCAGCGCTGTCCCTCACCGAGCGCGTGATGACATGATCAACCACGGCCCCCTGCCAGGGGATGCCGTGATCGGGTCCGGAAGGATTGCGACCCCGCGAGGGCTTCAAGCCGAACAGCCCACAGCAGCCAGACGGAATCCGGATGGAGCCCCCGCCATCGCCGCCGGCGGCAAAAGGAACGATGCCGGCGGCAACCGCTGCCGCCGAGCCGCCACTGGACCCACCGGGTGTGTGATCCGTATTCCAGGGGTTGCGGCAAGGCCCGAAAACCTCGGGTTCCGTGATGCCCAGCAAGCCAAACTCCGGGGTGCTGGTTTTGCCCACAATAACGACCCCGGCCCGCTTGAAACGAGCCACCATTTCACTGTCATGATCGATGACAACGTTCTTATAGGCTTTGCTGCCGCGGGAGGTGGGCACCCCGGCATAATCGAAAACCAAGTCCTTCAGGAGAAAAGGCACACCGGCAAAGGCTCCCCTGCCGACAGCCCTGGCGGCGGTCTCCCGCCCCTGTTCGTACAAGGGCGTCACCACCGCATTGAGCAGCGGGTTGTGCTTTTCAATGCGCGCAATGGCTTCCTCGCATAGGTTGGCTGGTGATACTTCTTTTTTTTGAACCAGTTCAGCCAAGCCCAGCGCATCATAACTTTCGTATTCGGCAAAGCCGCTCATGGCGCTCTCCTTGTGGTTCTGCAGTCTTGTACTTTAGAGAAATTCAATAGGTGAGCACTATTGAGCTTAAACCATTTTTAGCATGCAGGTCAAACCGGAATGGGTCCCGGTTGCGCAGCATCCGTCAGGACCCATTCATTTGGGCAGGATCAGCCAAAGTGCTTGGCGAGGCTTTCCAGTGAATCGGTCCAACCCATGAAGTGGCCGTCCCGGGATTCCTCGGTTGGCAAAAAGTCGTGCGTCAACACCAGCCGGGTGGCACCGCCCTGGTCCTGGAACGCGAGGGTCACAACGGTTTCGGCATACTGGCCGTCACTGCCCGCGCAGGCCTGGCCATCCAGAATCCAAGTAAACACCAGGTCGTGCGGCGGGTCGATCTTGCGGTATTTACCATGGAGGACGGCCACGCTGCCGTCCGGTTCTTTTAGCGTCAGGCGATATTCGCCGCCGATTTGCAAGTCAATTTCCGCAGACTGGATTGCGGCGCCATCGGGACCGAACCAGCGGGCTAAGATTTCGGGTTCGGTCCAGGCCTGAAAAACTTTTTCCGGCGGGACATTGAAGTCACGGTCAAGCGACAATTGATACGCTTGGATTTTGGTTGCGGGCATATTCATAGCGTCACCTTTGAGATGATTCAGGTTTATTGAGGTAAGCGTCAAGGGCATCCAGCCGGTCCTCCCAGAACGCACGATAGGTGGATATCCAATGAGAGGCGACACCCAATGTGTCGGACTGCAGCTGGAAACGATGCCACTGGGCATCTTTCTTGCGCACGATTAAATTAGCATTTTCCAACACTTTCAAATGCTTGCTTATGGCCGGCTTGGAAATCCCAAACGGCGCGGCCAACTCACCGGCCGAGGCTTCACCAGCCGCCAGCCGCTCGATGATCGCCCGGCGGGTGGGGTCCGCCAGGGCACCGAATATGGAGGTTAATGTAGGCTCGTCCATTATTTAACCATGAGGTTATTTAACACTATGGTTAAATATTAGAGCAATTCAAGCCGATGTCAAGTCTGAGGGAAAGTTTTTATTTGGAACAGATCCCGTTATTTTATACCATGCTGTCATGGCCAACCATGCAGGCCGGCAACATGATATGGCCCTATCTCAAAAGGATCTTCATATCGGGCGATTTGTCCGGCGTTATGTCTGACGAAGCCCCTGGAGCAAAGTCGGAAGCTTGGAGGGCGCAGATGTAAAATACCATGCTCTTTTGCAGGGTCCCAAAATCTGTTTTATTGATTGGTTCCAACGGCCGTGGATTAAACAACCAGCCTTGCTGGTTACGACACAAGGAGGAGGTATGCAAAAAACTCTGATTCCAATTGTTTGTATCTGTTTATGGGTTTCGCTCTGGCTGTCGGGTTGTTCCCGTAAACCGGACCCTGAAGTGGTCGCCGCCTATAAAACGTTTGCCGACCTCATGATCGTGCAGGACTACCCGGGGGCTTTGCCCCATACCGCCGGCCCCGCCGCGGCCATGATCGCACCTAAAACCAAGAAGGAAATGTTCGGCCGGGTGATCCACATCAAACCGGGTGGCTTCGGCACCATTGAAGGTTCAACGGTTGACGTGGTTGGTTCAAAAGAACAAGGCAATCAAGTCAGCCTGGATATTGTCTACCGGGCTTCGATCTCCTGGGAGGGCTCCACAGCAAACCCGATGTCCCCGGGCAGTTGGAAGACATTCAACCAGAAGGCAACCATGGAAAAGGTGGGCGGTACCTGGAAAATCGTAAACTTTTCCGGCGATGGATTTGAGGGTTTTTAGAAAAACGGGAAAATCGGCCGTTGGTTAAATCAGTGGCCGGTTTTATATCGATAGTGGCAGAGATGCGCACAATCAAGGTGCATGCCGATACAATTTGCAAAAACATTCTCAATAGCCACAACGAACATCAAATAACTTGCGCCACACACCGGTGGCTGATAATTTCTTTTCGAATCACCTTTTCAAAACCCATTTGCTTTACAGGTCGGTCATATGCCCAAATTAGACGATTACGACCGTATGATCATAGCAGCCCTGCAGTCCAACGGACGCCTGTCCAATATCGATGTGGCCAGTCGGGTAAACCTGTCCCATTCGGCCTGTTCCCGGCGCATTGCCCGCCTGGAACGCGATGGCATCATCACCGGGTATCGGGCCCTGACTGACCGTCAGAAGCTCGGTCTGTCGGTCCGGGCGTACTGTGGCGTCGTCCGTGACACGGATACCGGCTGGGAGGAACTGGCCCACGCCCTGGCGGATATCGAAGGGGTCGTCAGCGTTTTCGCGGTGTCGGGCGACGTGGATATCATGCTGGAAATCGTAGCCCGGGACATGCAGCACTACTCGGACGTAGTCTTACAGGATGTTTTCAACACAAAGGGCGTTAAAGCAACGCGCAGTTCGTTTGTGATGGCGGAAGTAAAGTCGTTATACTAGGATTTACCGCCCACTCGCTTTGCTCGTTCGACATGCGCAGACTAAGCCCGGCCGACGTGGCCGGGCTTGGGTTGCCATCGCTTCGCGAAAGATCACTTGGTAATCGGATAGCCAGGAACTAACATTTAAATTTAAATATCCATAATTGCCCGAAGGGCATGGCGAGTTTCAGCCGGCCACGTCGGCCGGCTGATGTCTGCGTGTGTCTGCGGCTAATTTTGATTTTACGGGAGTACTGATGCCCGCCTTGAACGGTGAACAGTTATACGGTTTAAAAAGGCTCTGGACCACTTTGAAGATGGGGTTGAACCCGGCGCTCAAGGGCCTGCCGTTGAAGCAGAAGCTGGCGCTCAATTATGTCTCCAAGGAGAGCAAGCTTACGAAACTGGGTGACCGGATCTTCACCAACACGTTTACGCCCTATTATCCCTCCCGCGCGTATGACCGCTTCTTGAGGGGTGTCGTCGCTGTCGGCGCCGGGCAGCCCTATCCCGTGGTCGCCAACTTCGCGGTCACCCCGCAATGTCCCTGCAACTGTTGGCACTGCTCTTTTTCAGACCGGTCCAGGCGTGATGTAATGACGCTCGACCAGCTCAGAAAAGCCCTTTCCGAAGTCCAGGCCCTGGGTACCAGCGTCATCGGCTTCACGGGCGGCGAACCGCTTTTACGCAATGACCTTGAAGAATTTATCGCCGCCGTGGACGACCGCTCCATGCCGATCATGTTCACCACCGGTTATGGCCTGACCATCGAAAGAGTACGCCGCCTCAAACAAGCCGGCCTGGTCATCCCGGTCCTCAGTCTGGACCACCACACGGCCGCAAAACACGATGCCGGCCGCCGCACCAAGGGCATTTTTAAACAGACCCTGAATGCCATTCGCATGTTCCAGGAAGAGGGGTTTTACGTGGCGGTCTCCTTCGTACCGGATAAAAAACTGGTGGATGACCGGCCGGAACTGTTCAAAGTCATCGAATTCTTCCGTGAGTTGGGCATCAACGACATGCGCCTGACATCCCCCATTCTGAGCGGCCACCTCACGTCCCGGCCGGAGGAAAAGCTGAGCCCCGAAAACGTGGCCACCATTTTCGAGATCCAGAAACGCTGCACCAGTACCCCCGGCTATCCGGGTGTCTTTGCCTACGACTACTTCGAAAGTGCCCTGTTCTACGGCTGCGGGGCCGGCTACAATTACATGTTCATCGATTCCCAGGGCAACCTGTGCCCCTGCGATTTCACGATGATGTCCTTTGGCAACATCCTCGAACGTTCGGTTCAAGACGTCTGGGAAGAAACCAGCCGGCATTTTTCTGTCCCGGGCTGCGCCTGCTATGCCAACAAAAGCAACGATGTCATTGCCGCCCGCAAACCCCAATTCTGGCCCCTGTCCAAAGAAGCCACTCAGGCTGTCCTCAAAGAGTGTCCATCCTATGACCAGGGCAGGTTGCCCGAATTTTACCGCCGCATGGGGATGAAGGTTTGATCAAGGTGAGGTCTGCTCCAGGATAATCTCCCGCGCCTTGGGCCCACAGTTAAACAACAGGTCCAGAACAGACAGGTTCTCGATAAAATCACCCCACAACTGGGGATAGACATAGCGGGGCTTGCAGAAAGAACCGAGTTCGATCCCGGACTGCTTGAATTCGGTCGGATCGTAATAGGCGCGGGCCGAAGACTGCACCAGGAAGCGGTCGGCGCCCAGGGCCTTGCAGATATCGATGATCAGCGCTGTTCCCTTTCCGCTCACCCCCAGCTCCGACATCAGCACGACCCGGGTGTCAATCTCAAGATAGGCCATCAGGCCGTTGATGATTTCCAGGTTGAATTCCAGTAACAATTCCGGCTTCCGTGACAGGGCTCGCTCCATCACCCCTACATAGTCTTGCAGATAGGGTGCCCGGGTGTACGCATGGTCGAAGGTGCGCTGGAATTTCTGTCGCCAGTTTTCAGCGTAGCAAATACGGACTTCGCGGATCTGTTGAAAGCCCAGACCTTTTTTGAACACCGGGACGGTCAACCACAGCGTGCCCTGGTCATTCTTGAGACGGTTGCGGGTGATCCAGGTGGTCCGGCGGGGAAACTGGACCGCATCCAGAATAACGAAACAGTCCGCCAGGTGTGCTTTCAGAAAAAAGCCGGGGTAAGGAGCAAAATAGGGCTGGTTGGTCGCAATTTTCATGGGCTGCCCCCCATGCAGATGGGTTGTACCAGCCATGTTAGCATATGTGGCCTGAACCTATGAACCATTTATGTGCGCACTTGATTCAACGTTGCCGTTGCGGTTTTTTTCGGGGAAGGTGGATACCATTTTTATCAACGACGATCAGTCTTCTTTTGTAGAGGGCCCCGACCGCCTTTTTGAATCTTTTCTTGCTGACGCCGAACAGGGCATAAATCTCTTCCGAAGGACTTTTATCGGAAACGGACAGGCGGCCGCCGCCGGCCTGCAGGGTATCTAATATGGCATTGGAGAGAACGTCGATCCCTTTGTGCCCGGTTTGCTGCAGGCTCAGATCGATCTTGAGATCGGCGCGCACCGCTTTGATATAACCGCCCAGCCTCCGGCCCGGCTCGAGCGGCTGGATGACCTCATTGTGATAGATGAGGCCCCAGTGGGTATGGTCCACCACCGCTTTGTAACCCAGGTTGGTGGATTCACAGATCACCAGCTCCACGGCATCGCCCACGGCATAGTCCGGGGGGCTAAGACCAAGAAACCGGTTCAGCTTGGACGAAGCGGTGACCCGGCCGGTTCTTTCATCCAGGTAAACATAGACCATATACGCGCGGCCCTTTTCCATGGGATCGCGCTGCTCGCGGATGGGGGCAAACAGATCGTTTTCCAGGCCCCACGCCAGGTAGGCGCCAAATTTTGTCGTGGCCACTACCCGTAAACGGACCACCTGACCGACGGTGGCATAGGGTTTCCGCGTCGTGGCCCGCAGGCGCTTGTCGCGGTCTACATACACAAAAACCGCAACCTGGTTACCGGGCCGGATGGGACGGGGCACGCTTCGCCCCGGAAGCATAATGTCTCCCGAGGAACCACCATCCAGGAGGGCACCATCGTCCGACATTCGTTTGACGACGAGGGTATTCATCTTGCCGATGTCTGCCATACCTCCTCTTATACGCCCTTGAAGCATGATTTAACAACCTATTTGGCCGTCCTTGGGTATGTTTAGGGTGAAATTGTGAAGTGCCGCTTTTAGTCCCGGATGATGGCATGGTGGCGGCAACATGCAGCATCGGTACACCTTGAGCGGACACAGACGAAACTTAACGTTTGAGAGCCACAGGCCCGGCTCCTTGTTAGGTTGATGTGGAATGGGTCTACCCTTTTAAGGCGCCATATCTTTGGTTGTCAGGAAAAGATATAGAAGAAAAATGCAATGACAAAGCGCCCGAAGAGCATCACCAGAATCAGCGGGAGTACCCAAGCAGGTACCGCATCGAGAAAATCCCTGATCTGATAGGGGTGTGGTGTTTTCATGTCTGTTTCAGAGACCGGCCGCCGGTTTTCCAGTTCGACTTACATACCGCCCACGGCCGGGAAGAACCCCACCCGGTCACCGTGAGACAACGCCGTATCGAGGTCCGCGTGACGACCGTTTACAAAGATGGTCTTGATGTCGTTCCTGGCCACGCCGGCCATATCGGCAAGATGCCCCACTGTTTGGCCCTCCGCGAGGTCGTAGGACGTGCTATTCCTGTAATCACAGGCCTCTTTATCCGCCAGTGTGGCGAAGCATTTGGTTTCTATTTTCATTTTTGTCTCCTTATAAGTTTGTCAGATAATTTTCCCGGTGGCTATCCCCCGGGATCTGTCCATGAGTTTACATTATTGGGTTTTAATTTTCGTAATCCTGAGCGAACCCGTTGGTTAACAGCCGCTTTATACGCAGCAGGGCCAATTTACATATCAGCCCATAAACAGAAGCCCAAATTGGAACGGTGAAAATAAGCCGACACCTTTCAGGCCCGTTGTCTATGACCCGATGGCCAGTAGCCGCAACCCCTTTGACACGCCAATCCCAAAAGTTTCCGTCAGTAAATCGGTTTATTTCAAAAGGCAGCCATATCCCCACCGGGGTGAGGATCTTTCCCCGAGAGCCCGACCTTATATATCGGTCGGAAAAGTCCACATCCTGTACAGAGGGTCCCCACAATGGCCAGGTCTGTGTATCGGTAATGAATCTCCATGCCCTTGTGGATGACGTGGGAAGGTCAACGCTTAATTCAATAGGTATTCCAAGGGGGCTTGTCATGAGTAGACACCACCATACCTGAAAACATTAGGTACCGAAAACGCCTGCATTGGATTTAAAAGACTGCGATCAATTGTCCCGTTGCAGCAGTACTTTACAGACCTTGCTTTCCGGCGCAGCAATAAAGGTAAGTGCAAAAATGAACAGTGGAATTGAAAAGAACAGTCCCACCATCGGTAAGATCAAAAAACCTATGAATGCCAGGGCAAAGGCCAGCGGTAAAAGGATAATGCCAATGGTTCGGCTGGATAGTTTTTCAGCTTCGCAATCGATTTTATTCATCACACCCTCCTCGAAATTTCACTGGTGATATACAAAAATCATCTAGAACATAATCTGACTTTTACCGCCAAAATCAATGCGAGCACTTCATGTGTTCAATGGCAGGCTAAATCTACCACTTCGAGATACTCGGTGGATTTGAATTTCGGTTCAAGCGGTATTGGAGGGCTACGGGAAAAGCGCTCAATGATTGGTATTGCGAGCGGCTATTTGATTCCAACAGGTTGCATCACACCGGTCCACAGGGGAGCCGGCACTGTCTGATCTGAAGCGCTCTACAAGTCAGCCTCTTTTCGAGCAGGCAACGTTTTGGGCGGCGGCCTGATTAGGATGGAATTTTTTTCTCCGGCAGATAACGCCAGAAACGGCGTGGCAGCATTCGCAGGTGCAATGCGGGGTTTTTGCGCAGGCCGATATTGGCGGCGGCATAGTACCGTTGCCACAGGGTTTGATAAAGGTTCTCCTCAGGGCTCACCCCCTCCGATGGCATGGTAATCTCATTGACGTCCAACCGCACCTCCCGCGTGCTGTGTGTATCCCAAGACAAACCATAGTGCCTGTTGGTATCATAGATAATCCACTTCTGATCGGCAAAGCGCGCTTCAAAATGTTGCCGCACCAGGGGCAAAACGTCGTAACGAGGGTTGATCAAGGCTATGAATCGATCCTCACCGAATTGTCGGAAGCGTACAAAACCTTTCAGGCGGTGTGCTTCACGACGAACCTTCCGGGCAAGTTTTTCAATGGTTAGCCGTGTTGAAACCGGATCATCAGCGGATTGACCGGTAGGATTTTTGCGATTCGGAAGGTAACCTTCAACATAACGCAAAATCATCATTTCCTTGCCCGGACTTTCGGATAAAAACGCTTCATGGAGCTGGCGTCGTTTGCGGGCCCCAATCCGTTGTTCCAGTCCTTTCCAGGTTCGCTCGGCCTTGGCCGGGTCGGTCGTGATAGGCGCCCGGCTGTCAAACAGCATCAATTGGCCACGACCAGAGGGCTGAATGTCATCAGGTGTCCGACCAAGTCGATAAGCATCAAAAATCGCTGTCAAAAGCCCCTCGAACGAGCCGTCGGTAACCCAAATGCGGGCGGACGCTTGTGGCGAAAGCTTCTCGTCGGTCGGATCTGGATGAAAGCAATCTCCGGGCTCTGCGGCCGGCTCCAATGACATGGGAAGCGCGTGTAACGCCGAACCTAGTCCATCACAGACGATAAACGGCCGTGCGCGTTTGATCACGACCCCCATTTGTTTCAGATGTTCGAACCGGATGCGACCCAACCGGCGCAGACGGACAATCCGATTGGCCGAGCGAATGCCGATTCCCGGAACCCTGAGGACCATTTCCCGGTCGGCTGTGTTGAGGTCTACCGGGAAAAGCTCCGGTCGCCGCATGGCAGAGGCCTGCTTTGGATCGACCGCCAAATCTAGTTGGGGGGCCTCCTTGCTGATCACTTCGTCCAATGAAAAACCATACAGTCGCATGAGCCAGTCCGATTGATACAGACGGTTCTCACGGGCCAGGGGCGGCGCGCTGACAGCCGCTAGTTCGACCGGAGAAACCGGGAGCGGAATATAAGCAGAATAGTAGACCCGTCTGAGCGATTGTTGCCGGTAAAGCCTGTCCGCAAGATATAAAATGTCATAGTCCGATTCCGGGCTGGCGCCTACAATGAGTTGGGTGCTTTGGCCGGCCGGAGCAAACTCAGGCGCTTGTCGCCCGCGCTTGAGATCGTCGCGGCTCTCCGCCAGCGTATCCCTTATCACGTCCATGGGACCGAGAATCGAAGCGTATGATTTCTCATGGGTCAAACGCTTAAGACTGGATTCAGACGGCAGCTCGATGTTGACGCTGAGGCGGTCGGCATACCGACCGGCCGCCTGGATCAGTCGGCGGCTGGCATGGGGCACACATTTCAGGTGGATGTAGCCATTGAAAGCTTCATGACGCAGGCGCCTTACGGTCTCAATCAGCCGCTCCATGGTATCGTCCGGGCTGCGGATGATACCCGAGCTTAGAAACAAACCTTCGATGTAGTTGCGCCGATAAAAATCGATAGTAATTCGGACGATCTCGCGGCTCGTGAAAGCCGCCCTGGGAATGTCGTTGCTGATACGATTGATGCAGTAAGCACAGTCATAGATACAATGATTGGTATACAAGATCTTCAGCAGGGACACGCACCGGCCATCCTCTGTGTAGGAGTGACAAATGCCCGCGGGGGCGGCGTTTCCAAGCCTGCGGCCGGCATTCTTGCGCTGACTGCCGCTCGAGGAGCAGGAAGCGTCGTATTTGGCGGCATCAGCAAGGATGCTGAGTTTCTTGTCTAAGTCCATCGGTAAAAGCCCCCGGCCATTACTTGTGTGAGGCTTAATATACCTGCAGCTTGTGACACAATCGGTCACACATGGTTGCGCAGTTTGAGTTCATAGGGGTGCGGATTCAAGTAAGTCTGGTCCGCCAGGTATGCCTGGCGGTACTTGCGAACATAATGATTGAACAGGGTAATCGGCACGATCAAAGGCACGAGTTCCTGACGGTAGCGGTCCAATATCTCCAGCAATTCCTGTTTTTCATCCGCAGCAAGTTGTTTTCTAAAGTAGCCCATCATGTGCTGCATCACATTGATATTCTTCTTGATGGTCGTCTTGAGACGCAGGCTCTGCATAAGCAGGGTTTCGTAATCACGGTAGAGCGCCGCCAAGGGCACCTCTTTTCCACTGGCGACCAGCTTGCCCATTTTGCGGTGGTTCTCCGGGCTGTGAGACAACATGAGCAGCTTGTTGCGGGTGTGAAACTCGATAAGGGCTCTGCGACTACGCCGTTTTGCCAGGGTCTCCCGCCAGCGTTTCATGGTAAAAATCTGTTCGATGAAGTTCTCGCGGAGCCTGGGATCGTTCAGACGCCCGTCCTCTTCCACGGGTATTGCCGGGAATCGTTCCGTAAAGGCCCGGGCCCAAAGACCGGTTCCCATTTTGACGGGCATTCCCTTGGCGTTATAAACCTTCACCCGGTAAAGACCGCTGCTCGGAGAGTTACCCTTGAAGATGAACCCGCACAAATCTTCTTTGGCTATGGCTTTGATGCGTTTTCGCGCCCAGCTCAGCATTCGCGTGGTGTGATCGATTTTGGTCTTGCGCGTGATCAGGCGGGGGGCATCGACATCACCTACCAGGCGCATGCTCTCACGTGGTACCGACAACCCGCATTCAACCTCCGGGCAGACCGGGACGTATTCCACGAATTTGCCCAGCGTGCCTGTCAGGTAGCGATTGTGCTGGTGACCACCGTTGTAACGAACCGGGTCACCCAGTAAGCACCGGCTGATACCTATCCTGATAAGATCACTCATCCCGCACCCCCCTTGCAAAACCGTTGCGCTGGTCATTTGGTATGTATCGAAACATTGCCGGAGTGGTCATGGCATGGCTGATGGTAGCATGTCCCCAGACGGCCCCTGCGACAAGCTGCCGGCGGGTGCCGGCTCTGTATATCACTGAAAAGATCCGTAACTTTGACGGTCCGGCCGGCCGCCCATGAGTTTGACATCCGCAAACCACTGTCCAATGTTGGAGTATAAGAAATTCATATGAACCATTATTGTGCTACCACAACATACATACAAGTGGGCGTGAGTCAACCGGCCGAGGCCTTTTGATCCGTCAGGGGGTTGTGCGGGAGCACTGTGATCGCCTGTAGAACGTCACTATGAGAGGTCAAACAATGCAACCGGCAAAAAACGTATTGGGAGGAATTTTGCAAACATGCGGCACCGACCCGTTGACAGGTTTTTCCCGCACGGGTTCCTGCGACACCGGTCTGGCTGACACCGGTGTGCACGTGGTCTGCGCGCGGGTGACAGACGCATTTCTTTCGTTTTCGAGGGCCCGCGGTAATGATTTGATAACACCGGTGCCGGCCTATGGTTTTCAGGGCCTTAAACCCGGCGATTTCTGGTGCCTGTGCGCACGGCGCTGGTCCGAGGCTCAGGAAGCCGGCGTGGCGCCGCCTGTTCGATTGGAGGCGACCCATGCCAACGTCCTCGAATATGTTGATTTAGAGGTTCTGCAGGCGCACGCCCTCGCAGATGAAGCGCCGTCTTCCTAACACGGGCCAGACCGGCCCCAGGAGGTATCATGAAATTTTACCCGGTCATCTGCGTTGCGCTGGCATGCTTACTGGCGCTGACGGCCGCACCGGCCACGGCCTTGGCACTAGAAGTCGGCGAACGGGCCCCCCTGTTTACCGGGGTCTCAACCCAGGGTCCCGTCAACTCAGCGGACTACCTCGGCCGCAAACACATCGTCCTGGCGCTCTATTTTGCCATCTTTACGCCCGTCTGAACGACGGAGGTCATTAACTTTCAGCGTGATCTGGAAGAATTTACAAACCGCGAAGCGCTGGTCATCGGCGTCAGCAGTGATAGCCTGGGCGAAAACAGCAGATTTGCGACCGCCAACGGTATCACCTTTCCGCTGGTGTCCGACACCGACAGAAAAGTAAAAAAAAGCTACGGCCGCGGCAGGGTGACCTATTTGATCGACAAAAAAGGGACTATCCGACTGGTTCAAAAAGGGGTTCCCAATAACGCGGATTTCATCAGAGCTCTCGATGAGCTCGACTGAGATTTATACCACTAGTTGTAGAAAGAATGGCGGTCCCGCAGAAAGAAGAAATGCCTGAATAACGGAAAAGCATCTTTGAAGAAGATGTCCACTGGCAGCGCACGCCTTGTTCTCTACTCAATTTTTACAGACACCGCGTGTTCCCGGACACCGTTGTTACCATACCCCAGCACATTCCACTGCGCCGATTCCGGTTGCTCCCGACCCGCGCTGTCCGTTGCCCGGGCCATGATCAGGTAGTCACCTGGCTCGAAGACTTTCCATTCATATTCCCAGCGGCGCCAGGCATACGGCTCATGGGGACCGTAAAAGGAAGCGTCCTCCCAGGTAACGCCGTCGTCCACGCTGACCGCCACCCGGTCGACATCCAATTCCCCGGCATACGCAGCCCCACGGACGATAACGCTACCCGGGGTATGAGAAGACCCATTTTCAGGGGCGGTGATGACGGCTTTAATGTTTATGGCTGTCACCACTTGACCGGATGCAGGCTCCTCTCCTTTTTGAAACACACGGTACACCTTGTCCATGAAAAAGCCATTCTGGGGCTGTTCCTGAAGCGTTATCGTGCTGAGCCATTTGACACAATTGGCGCCGGTCCAACCCAGGGCCAGGGCCCGCAGGGGAAACCCGTGCTCCAGAGGCAGGGGCTCCCCGTTCATTTCATAGGCCAGGAGGGTGGAATCCAGGGCCTTTGCGATGGGAATGCTGCGGATAAATTTAATGCCCGCCGACCCCAAAGGTTTGTCCAGCCCTTCAAAACTCACATGGCGCGCCTGGCTGTCGACCCCGGCTTCGTCGAGAACATCCGCCAGTCGTACACCCCCCCAAACGGCATTGCCCACACCGCCGATGGTCCAGGGGTTTCCCGAGGCCTTTTTCTCCAGCAGGGAACGACTGTTGCCCGAGCACTCCAGCGTGTTGGCTATTTCGACTTTGGGATAGGCCAATATATCCTCGAAACTCAACTCCCGCGACTGCGCCACCAACCCCTGGATCGACAAGCGCCAGTGATCGAGGGATACGGGTGCGGACATGATCTGCCCCTGGTTGCGCTTGAAGAAGACTTCATTGGCCGTTATCCAGGATTGCAAACTTGCCAGCGGTGTTTCCGCGTTGAGCGGCCGTTTGCTCATAACCCGCATCTTCTCATCCATGGTGTTCTCCCTGTTTAGCGTTAAGGAAAGGCCTGCTTGACGTGTTCGCGCCGAAAGGTTTCGGTGCTCTGCTCCATCGATCGGGTGATGCCGTCGAGCCCTTCGATGGACTCGCGCAGGTGCGGCTTCAAAGCCTCGTCAAACCGGTTTTCAGCAACTTTAAGCTGATTGAGAAAGAGGAGATAATTGGTGCGGTTCTTATAAACCGCCCGGACCAGGCCCTCGTAAGTCGTCCCGTTGGCCTGCAGCAGCTCGTGGTAGTGTTCCGCCAGGACCTTTACCCACTTGCCATAGTCGGCGTGGGTATCCTGAGGGGCACTGGTCATGGCGACGACGGACCGCACATCGGGCTGGCGGTCATTCTCCAGGGCCTCGTAGGCAGCGTCCAGGGCCCGCTCGCGGGTAACCAGAAAATTCTTGGCGAAGTCTTCGCGTCCCCCGGCATAGGTTTTTAGCCTGTAGAAATAGTAGACAAAGAAGATCGGAATCAGGATCAACCAGATACTGAGGACCGGCTTTTGGATAACGGCAGCCGAGACTGCATTGGCCAGTTTTTTTTCGTGCTCCAGAATGATCTGCTTTTTTTCAGCAAGTTCAGCCACAGGATGGTCTACCTCCATCTGTCGGCTTAGTCTAAAGGCAGGTAACGATATCCGAGCCACAGGATGAACAGGCACAAAACCAGTCCGGCAACCGCAAGCGGGTTGAACGTGGCCTCTCCGGGTGCGCCCAGATCGAGAGCGCCTTTCAAGTATTGCTCGCCATCATAGGACGCTTCAATTTCGGTGTAAAAGTAAGCGCCCATATCGATATCCTGTTCTTCCGCCACCGTCACAATCTGATCCAGGTAGGGGATGTGGGGTCGTAGCCAGGGGCCCACCGCGACTGCAAAAATCCACAACAAAAACAGGCTGAGGAGCAGTACGCCCCAGGCACGCAAACGTGACCGGCGCACTATGGTATGCTTATGCATGGCTGTACTCCAGCATCGGTTCTGACAGAAAGGAAACCCGGCGGCCGGGCCGGCGAATCAATTGTTCGCGAGCCCGCCGCCTTGTTTCAATCAGCAACCACTAGATAGTGGCCGTCAGTTCCGGAAATACTATGTAGAACATAATGTATGCCATGGTCAGGGTCAAGATAAGGTTAAAAGACTGGCCACAGACATACAGGATCAAAGGTTTCCCGCCGCGAAAATGTTCGCCGAGTTCACGGAAGTTGGTTGCCAGCCCGATACTGACGAACGACAGGCTGAAAAACCAGGACCGGAACAGGTCGCTCATGCCCTTGATCGTCCCCTGGTCGATCATGGTGTAACCGAGGCCGTTTACCCGCGCATTGAAGGTCGTGTAAAAGATCGAGAAAATGATCGAAGCGGCGATGAATCCGAGAACGAACTTCGGGAAGCGGTACCAGATCTCCATGGGACCAACCTGGACACCGGTTTCCGCGGTTTCGACCTTGGTCGTGAAGTAAAGCGCCACGAAGAAGGCAATCACCCCGATAAGCACATTCTGGATCATCTTGATGGTGGCCGCCACATACAGCGCTTTCTCTCCCAGGAACGCTCCGGCTGCGGCAACCGCTCCGGTGGCATCGATGGTGCCGCCCATCCAGGCCCCGCCGAGAATCAACTGTTTGTCCACCGGGAAAGTGGTCTTGATAATGGCCGGCATGACGATCATCATGATGGAGGTGAAGACCAAAGACAGACCGACAGCCAGGGTCAACTCCTCTTTTTTGGCCTTACAGGCCGCTGCCGTGGCAATGGCCGCCGAGACCCCGCAAACCGACATGTCGGAACAGATGGTGGCGTTCAGCCGCTTGGACGGCATCCGGACCACTTTCTGCCCGAACCAGTAAGTGACCAGCCAGACCGTCGGCGTAACCGCCCAGGCCACGAAAATGCCGGCCGTACCGATAACGATAATTTTCTCGAAGAGGATCTTAGCACCCAGCAGGACCAGGCCGGTCTTGATGTAGTACTCGGTCTGCACCGCGGGCATCGCCCACTTGGGTGTCCCCACGGTATTGCTGATCAGCATTCCAATGAAAATCGCCCAGAAAGCGTAACCGATACCGTATTGCTTCATGACCGCCTGGTTGGATATCAGCCAGGCTATCATGGCTATGAGAAAGACGAAAGAGAATCCGATTAAAAACTCGCTCACGGATTTTCCCATGCCGTAAACACCGATCGCAAAGAAGACGGCGAAGCAGACACCCAGCAGGATCAGGTAGCCGATCTGGTTGTAGGGCTTGGCCTTGGTTTTCTTTTTGGCCTTGCCGGCGTCCAGGTGGGCATCGCGCCAGGCGAGAATAGACGTCTTGGCCGCCGCGTTCAGGGTTTCATCGGTAAAACCGGCGGCTTCCGCCTTTTGTTCAGCGGCCATCGCCGCAGCCAGAGCGGCCTTTTCAGCAGACTGGGCCTTTTCATATTTGCCCATGGCTTTCTGGTTCTTGGCATCGGCCTTGGCTTTGCTCATGTAGAAAGCATCCGCCGGGTTGGCCGACCACTTTTTCGGTTTGCTGCTGAACTTTTTCAGCCATTTGCCGGTCGCAACACTGTTGGCCTTCACCTTGCGTTTGGCATCGTACATCTGGTACCAGGCAATGGTCTTGAATTTGTCCGTGCGCTGGGCATCGGCCGCGTATTTGGCTTCGGCGGACTCAAGCTTAGCTTGCATGTCGCCCGAATGCGGGAAATAGATGATGATGCCGGCAATCAGCAGGAAAAAACCCAGCCAGACTGCCCACCAGTCCTCCTTTTTCCACATCTCGGACCATTCCCATTTTCCGACGTCTTTGACAACGCCGCCAGCTCCTTCAGCCATAATGATCCTCCTTTGCTGTAGGTGGTTTATGTGGTGCTAATTCGCCGATGGAATCGACCAGCAGGGTTGACGGAGACAGCGCGTTTCGTCTAAGTGCCCGCACCGAACAACCTTGTTGTAGGAAGGAATGCCGCATTCGGTGCCGGCCTTGATTGCCGGCGGCGTAAGGCATGATCTGGAGCCGGGTCAAGAGCATCCGGCTTTTTCGACCCATCGGTGATGTGACGGTAACTACAAGTTTGAAATGAACCGTGCTGCAAGGTTTTTGCCGGGCAAGCCGCAACCATTTATGGGTTAAGGGGTAAACCAAGATATTTCGCCCACTCATCTGAGAAATCGAAAACGGAACATGTAAGATTGTGAGTCGCTGAGTTGTAAGCAGGTTGCAGCTATTTCCGGATAGATACCACATTGTGGTACTCACCGAATAGAACCTATACACCAAACCGTAATTGTCAAGCGGCCCTAAAAGTACAACCTGCCTGAAATGCTTGGGTTTAAGTTACAGATGTCCTCAGCCTTTTGACTGTGCCGGTGGGAAAGGATACTCTATGGGATAATACGTGCCCACGGCGACATGTGCGCAGCCGCCATGGTCCCTCGCTTTTTGCAATCAAGCGTACTATGATTTCAATATGGCCCCGGCAGGGTGCCGGCGCTTACAGAGCAGCTCAAATTCAAGGTGGGTTTGTCCCATGATCGACTATTCTATTATAATTCCTGCTTACAACGAAGAGGCCTACCTGCCGGATGCCCTGAAAGCGGTATTTAAAGCGGTCACGGGTGCCCCTGGAAAAGCCGAAGTCTTGGTGGTAGACAACAATTCCGGTGACCGGACAGCGGAAATCGCCCGTACCATGGGGGCCCGGGTAGTACCCGAACCGGTCAACCAGATTGCCCGGGCCCGCAACACCGGTGCGCGGGCGGCCCGGGGCCGCTATTTGATTTTCGTGGATGCGGACACAAAAGTAACCGCGGGACTCTTGGCAAAAGCGCTTGAAAATCTTAGATCCGGCCGCATCGTCGGCGGCGGCGTGATCGTGGCGCCGGACCGGACCCTGGAACCGGCTTCCCAGTCCATCCTCGACGCCTGGAATCGGTTTTCCCGACTATTCAACATCGCAGCCGGTTGTTTTGTGTATTGTGAGCGGGTTGCTTTTGAGGGGGTCGGCGGATTTTCACAGCGGGTTTATGCCAGCGAAGAACTCTGGTTTTCGCTCCACATGCATTTTTGGGCCTGGCGGCGAGGTAAACGCTTCCGGGTTATCTGGGATCAGCCGGTGGTCACTTCCATTCGTAAGCTGGACTGGTTTTCGCCGGCCCGACTGGCGTTATCCAGTCTGCTTCTGACGCTCTTTCCGTTTGCCCTGTTTTCCCGTCGCCTGTGTCATTTCTGGTATCACCGCCCCGAATCTCCCGGAGCGGCCAATTCAAATGACAGCGTGAAGCGACCCTGAAAGTGGGTTGTTAAACTAGAATCTGTCTCAAATAACGGATTTTGGTTCAAGATCCCGTCTTCGCTCTCTGAGCTTCGCCAAAGGCTATGCCAGACAGGAAGACATTTTTGAGATAGGTTCTATTGCGATACCAGTTCGTATTGCCCGCTGACAACATTGCACATCTCGTGATCGTTCCAGCCGATGGGACCGAAAGGCTCCAGCTCCGCCAGGTGTTTTTTCAGTTCGGATTTGAGCCGGACTTGGTCTCCAAACATCTTCGATAAGGTGAACCTTCCTGTGATCCCCTTGAACTTGCCGGTCCCATCCGTGAATTTACCCGTCAGGGACGGTCCGGTTCCCAGATAGTGGCGGGTGATGTCACCGTATTCGAAGCCCAGGATCATATCGCCGTCTTTATCCACAATCACGATGGCATATGTGCCCTGGCCTTCCGCAAAAGTGAGATAAATCCCGTCCGAGGGTGGCCGGGTCAGCATACCCTCCATGATGTAGGTGGCGCGATCCAAAAAATCGTTTTCGCTTTTGCCGCGGATCACCCCGCGCTGCTTGTAATTGGTCACGATGGGCAGTTCGCTGCTGCCGTGCAGATGTGTGTAGTAGGTGTAACTGCACTCTACGTATTCAAAATTTTCTGCAGATGGGGTGCTCGGCAGGCACAGGAGTCCCCAGATTGCGACCAGGTATATCAACTTCTTCATGATACCCCCTTTCATGAAACTGGGTTTTAAACAAGATGTGAGCACCGAACGCGGGAACAGGGCAGCAACAGCTTCGCAGGGATGAAAAATCGCAGTCGCCGACACATGCCGGGAATGGAACGTCTGCTGCAAATGCTATGAACTGAATTTACCACACTGGCGGGATTTGACCAATAGCCTGTCTTGATATTCGTTCAATACATGGATTTAACCAATTAGGTCTATCCACCCCCAAAACGGAAAACCCCGATGGCGCTATCACAATGGACCGGCAAGTCAATTGCGGGCCCTTCTGTTAATTTAAAAGCCTGTTATCGCCACTATTTAAAACCATCATAGCTGACTCGAGCGCGCTTAAGATTCGTAGAGCGCTTCGATCATCTCACCGAAGTGCTTATGCACTTCACGTCGTTTGAGCTTGAGGGTTGGGGTGAGTATGCCATTTTCCGGCGAGAACGGCTCGGGCAAAATCAGGATTTTCCGGGGCACTTCGTATCCGGCCATATTCTTGCAAGCCGTGTTCACCTCGTTTTCAATCAACTCGATCAGCCGGGGCTCCCTGACCAGAGTCTGCGGATCGTCCGGTAATCCCTGCTCGCGAGCCCAGGGTCCGGCGACCAGCCAGTCCGGCGCAACGACCACGACGTTGTAAGGCCTGTTGGCGCCGTGGACCATGGCGCTGTCGATGAACATACTCAACTTTATCGCTTCCTCGATATCAACCGGAAAAACGTACTTCCCATTTTCCAGCTTGTACTGCTCCTTTATGCGGCCGGTAATATACAGGTAGCCGTCTTCGTCCACCCAGCCCAAATCACCTGAACGCAGGCCCCCGTCTGCTGTCAGGACCTCGGCCGTGGCCTCGGGCAGGTTGTGGTAGCCCACCATGACATTGGGTCCGTAAGCAACCACCTCGCCCTCCCGGTCGCTGTCCAGCGCCAGGGAGCGGTCAATCTTCACCGTGCAACCGGGGATGGGTTTGCCCACGCTGCCGGGCCGGTTGGTTTCCGGAACGTTGACGGTGTGGGCCGGCGACAGCTCGGTCATGCCCCAGGCTTCGCATACCGGGATGCCGATATCATAAAAGAATTCGGCAATTTTAGGATTCAGGGCAGCACTGGAACTAAGCGCCATCTTCATGCGACCGCCAAATTTCGCGCGCACTTTGCGGTAAACAATCTTGTCCACGATCCCCAGTTTCAAATTGTTCAAAAAGCCCGCGTTGCCGCCGGCCGCCCGGCGCTCCGCGGCCGCCTTGAGCCCCATATTGAAAAGGAATTTGGCCAACCCGCCCTGCTTCTTCATTTTATCGTTCAGGCCGGTGAACACCTTATTGAAAATGCGCGGCACAGCCACCAGCAGAGTCGGCCGCACCAGGGCCAGGTCATCCACGATGGTCTGGGGGCTTTCGGCAAAACCGGTCTGACCGCCGAAATTGATCAGCATATGCAGCTCTGCGGTCTGGCCAAAGGAATGGGCCCAGGGCAGAAAGGACAGGCTACGGTCGCCGGCACCGACATACTCGGGTAGCATCATGGTGGCGGCCAGGGCATTGGTGGTCAGGTTGCAATGGCTGAGCAGCACGCCCTTGGGGTTGCCTGTTGTGCCCGATGTATAGATCAGGCCGGCAATATCATCCTTGTCCGGTTTGACGGACGGCGCCGGGTGCTCCAGGCCGGCTTTTTCCAGTTGGGCCATGGAATTTTCGCCGACACCCTCTATAACGTAAATTTTTTCGAGCCCCTCAATCTTGTCAGGGAAATCTTTGACCTTTTCCAGGATATCATCCCGGGAGACCAGCAGGACTTTCACCCCGGAGTCGGCGATGATGTATTTCATAATCCGTGGAAGTTCCGCCTCATACATGGGGATGTACCGGGCACCGAGACCATAGGTCGCATACGCGGCAATGGCCCATTCATTGCGGTTGTTGGCAATTATGCCGACCCCGTCGCCTGCACCCACGCCAATTCCGGCCAATCCGCCGCGCAGGTGGTCCACCCGCTCAGCCACCTGACCATAGGTGATCCAGTCGTAGCCGTCCCCGGCTGGGTTCTTGGTGCCGAACAGCTTTTTGTCCCGAAATTTTTCCACCGCCTGTTCAAACAGGTCCACGAGATTCTCCGGGCCGCTGAACTCAAACGCCGCTTTTGTCATGCCAATTCTCCCCACGGGTTTGTTCACTTGCGAGGTCCCTGCCTTTAGGCCGGAGGCGGCAGGCTGAAGACTGAAAACTAAGCCTGGTCTTACTTCTACCGACCTCTGATAACCGTCATCTGTCTTCCTGGCCTTACGCCCCAACCCAAATAGCCAATCTTTCAGATAATTCAGCCACGGTCAAGGCAGGTTTCTGTGGAAAAGGGGCAAGACGCAGCGTGCGGCTTGCGAAAATGCGTCCTTAATTCCGCTGTTGTCAGCTTGTATGACTTCTCGTCCCGATTTTAACGTTTTACTTATAATATCAATATGTTAATTGAAACGATCCGTGTGATTTCCGTGATCTTATTTGACAACCGCACCGGTCGCTTTAGTTTCTGTCATTGGTTATTTCAATTTTCAGCCGCTGGATATCTGGATTCTTTCCTCATCATCTGCTGCGTGCATCCGCAAAGCCGCGGTCCATTGCCATAGCAGGCGAAATTTTCATTTAATGACGCGCCGGCCCGGTGACCCTGCCGCCGCCAACATCTGACGGTGGTTTTCAGCCGGAAAGCCGAGCCCTGAATATAACGTTGGGAGGTATACCGATGAGCAAAATAATTGTAGTGGGAGCTTCCGGAACCATCGGAAAGGCAATCGCGGATTTGCTGGCCCGGTCGCATGAGGTGATTCGCGTTGGAAATACATCGGGCGATACCACGGTGGACCTGGGGGATAGGAATTCCATTGTGGACTTATTCGAAAATATCGGTGCGTTCGACGCCGTCGTCTGTGCGGCCGGGGCATCCCGTTTTGGCAGTGTGCAGGAAGCCGGCGACGATGATTTCGAGTTCAGTGTTCAAAACAAACTTATGGGGCAGGTGAACATGGTGCGTGCTGCCCGGCATCATATCAACACGGGTGGTTCGGTTACGCTGACATCCGGGATGCTGGCCAGTAATCCCTGGCCGGGCACCGCCCCCACAGCTATGGTCAACGCCGGGTTGGAAGGATTCGTACGGGCAGCCGCGTTGGATCTTGCCCCGGACCTGCGCATCAATATCGTCAGCCCGGTGTTCGTTACGGAAACCGCTCGTCAGATGGGCATGGACACGGACGGCACGCTTTCTGCCGCCGATACGGCCAAAGCCTACCAGGTCAGCCTGGAGGGCGATATGACGGGCCAGGTTCTGGATGTTCGCAATTATGCGTAAATGGCGCATCCGGAAAAATAAAGGAGAATGACATGTCTAAAAAAATATTGATTACGGGTGCCAGCAGCGGATTCGGTAAACTGACGACCGAGACCCTCCTCAATGCCGGTCATACCGTGGTGGCCTCGATGCGGGGTGTGGGTGCCAAGAATGAATCGGTTGCTGCCGAGCTGAAATCGGCCGGCGCCCATGTCGTTGAGCTGGATGTCACCAGCGATGATAGCGTTACAAAGGGCGTGGCTGCAGCCCTGGAAACGGCAGCCGGCATCGATGTTGTGGTAAACAATGCCGGCGTGGGGGTGATTGGTCTCCAGGAAAGCTTCACCCCGGAGGACTGGCAGGGCCTTTTCGACATCAATGTGTTCGGCGTGCAACGTGTGAACCGGGCAATTCTGCCCCACATGCGTGAAAAGGGGTCGGGCTTGCTGGTTCACATCACCAGCCTCCTGGGCCGCATGGCGCTGCCGTTTTACGGTCCCTACAACGCTTCCAAATGGGCAATGGAAGCTTTGGCAGAAAACTACCGTGTGGAACTCAGTGGGTTTGGAATCGATGTTTGCATCGTTGAACCCGGTGGTTTTCCGACGACCTTTATGGACAACCTGCTTAAGCCTGGTGATCCGGCCCGCGATGCCGGCTATGGTGATTTTGCGCAGGCACCCATGATGCTTTTCACCAATTTCGAAAAAGCTTTGGCGGAAAACCCGGCGCAAAATCCCCAAAATGTTGCCGATGCAGTCGCCGCCGTGGTCGATACCCCGGCCGGCCAGCGCAGTTTCCGCACGGTCGTAGACAAAATGGGCATGGGCGATCATATCGAGGGCTATAATCAACAGCTCGAGCAGATCACGGCCGGAATCTACAACGCATTTGGTCTGGGCGACATGCTGAACTTGAAGACGTAGGGCCCAACACTGGGCTCGGCGCATTGATTCTGAAAGCACCAGTCAAACGGCACTCAAGTTGACGGCTCAGGAGTTTGTCCATGTATGAAATGATGCCCGCACATCCGCTGACCGTGATGATCGTGATCGGCAGTTGTATGGTAACTCCCTTTTACCTGCTGGGAACTTACGTATTCAGCGGCGCATCCCGAGCGAAGGGTTTGCAGGTGGGCGTCGCCTTCCTGTTGTTCGGCGCGCTGATGTCCTGGGTCTGCCTGGGCGACATCCCCGGACGCCTGGGTTTGATCGGCAACCTGATTGTTCCGCTGGCGTGGATAACACCCAGCTTGATATTGTTTCTGGGTAGGAACTGGTTTCTCAACCGGGAGCTTTCCCAACGCTGGTTGATCGGTTTGCAGCTCTTCCGGGCAATCGGGGGCGTTTTTCTGATAGAGATGGCCCGGGGGAACCTTCCCGGCATATTCGCATATCCGGCCGGTGTCGGCGATATCGCCGTCGCCCTGGTGGCCCTGCTGGTACTCATAGGGTGTCGAAACGCAACCCATATTCCCGGCAAAGCTGTCTGGCTCGTGATCGTACTGGGTATGCTCGATTTTTTGAGCGCCTTTTTCTTCGGGTTTACTTCTTCGCCCACCCCATTGCAACTGTTCTTCCCGGTAGCGCCCTACACGGTCATTACCTTTCCGACCGGCCTGATCCCTCTGTTTCTCGTGCCCTATGCCATTTTCTTCCACGCCCTATCGGCGCTGAACTATTTCAAATACAACCGGGGCCAGGATGGCAACAGGAGATGATTGCAGGGCCTTGTAACGTAGGACCGACCACCCTAACGCGTGCAACGGTCCAGTAGATAAAGGATGGATTTGTAGTGAATGCCGCTGTGTAATGACAGCCCGATCTCGCACGTGCGACTGTTGGCGTAACCTGATGAGCAGGTATCTTTCACCGCCGGCTTAAGGTCGGCCAAAGCAGCGGCATTGAGTTCCGGGAAGGAGAATCCGCGATCGCCGGCAAACCCGCAGCAGCCCACCCGTTCGGGAATCACCACTTCTGTGGCGCACGCCTGAGCAACTGCCAGAAACATTGCGTCGAGCCCCATTTTCTGTGAACTGCAGGTGGTATGGATCGCCACAGTTTCCGGCAGCCGGTAAATGTTCAATTTGTCCAACAGGTAGCGGTGGGCGAATTCAACCGGTTCATAAAGCTGCAGGTTGCCTGTAAATAGCCGGCGCATGCGCAGCAGGCAGGGACTGGTGTCGCACACCACGGGGATGTCGCCGCCCTTTGAAATATCCAGCAGGGCGGCCTCGAGTTCGGCGGCTTTCTGGTTTCCCACCTTTACAAAGCCCTTGCTGGAAAACGGCATGCCGCAGCACAATTGCTGCATATCCGGCGGGTAGAGGGTTCGATAACCGGCTTTGGCAAACACCCGCTCGGTGACCGTCATGAGGGTATCGGCATCGGAATCACCCCGGGCCGGTCCCATGGTGCGGGCTACGCAGCTGGGGAAATAGACGACCGGTTGCCCGCCCAGCACCGTGCTGGGCGCTGTTTTCCGGACTGCGGCGAAGGTCGGCATGGCCCGGTTCCACAGGGGCAGACGGTGACCGCTTAATTGACGGGTTTTGGCTGCCAGTTTTGTCATGGTTGGCGAACCCAGCAGCCGGTGGGCGGCATCGGCCAGCTGCAACCCGCGACCGACAAACACCGTGACCAGGTCGAAATGGCGGCCGGCCAGGCGGGCAATCGCTTCTGCCGTGGTATTTTCAACGGCGGCTTGCCGCAGCGCTTTGGTCAACTCACCGGTGTTGATATCCACCGGGCAAGCCATTTCGCAGAGGCCGTCGGCCGCACAGGTTTGATTGCCCTGGTAAAGATAGTCCCGCAGCAGTTCCTGTAGGGCTTTTGAGCCGTTCCGGCTCCGCTTCAGTCGCGAAACCTCGCGCTGCACGGCGATGCGCTGGCGGGGGGTCAGAGTCAGGTTCTTTGAAGGGCAAACCACCTCGCAGAAACCGCATTCGATGCACTTGTCGACAATCTCGTTCGTGGCCGGCAAGGGTTTCAGGTTTTTAACATGCACCTGGGGGTCGGTATTGAGAATCACCCCGGGATTCAGCATGTTGCGAGGGTCGAAAAGGTCTTTGATCGCCTGCATCAGACGGTACGCCTCGGCGCCCCACTCCATCTCGACATAGGGCGCCATATTCCGCCCGGTGCCGTGCTCCGCCTTCAGTGAGCCGTCGTAGCTCTCAACCACCATGACACTCACGTCGTGCATGAACCGGCGATACCGCTCGACTTCCGCGGTGGTGCTGAAATCCTGGGTGAAGACAAAATGCAGGTTGCCCTCCAGGGCGTGGCCGAAGATGATGGCCTCATCATAGTGATACGCGGCCATGATCTTGCGCAGGTGGAGGGTTGCCGCAGCCAACCGGTCGATGGGAAAGGCCACGTCTTCGATAATAACGGTGGTGCCGGTTTCCCTTACGGCCCCCACGGCCGGGAACAGGCCTTTGCGGATGTTCCACAAGGCGGTATATTCGTCCACCTGGTCGGTGAAGGCCAGCGGCTTTTCCAAAGGGATACCGCTGATCGACCGGGTAATCTGATCGATCTGTCGCCGCAGGGACGTCTCATCTGCGGCGCGGGTTTCCACCAGCAAGGCCGCTGCGTCGACGGATAGACGTTTAAGATAATCGAGAACCCCGGCTTTGTTCTCCACCGACCGCAGCGCCGTGCGGTCCATCAGCTCGACGGCCGAGACCTGTTCATTTTTCAACAGCGTGGTGGCCCGGCAAGCCTCCTCGATACCGGGGAAGATAATCAGGGCGCTCGCTTTGTGGGGGTGCTCCACCACCGTATCATAGACGATTTCCGATATAAATCCGAGGGTGCCTTCCGATCCGATCATGAGGTGGGTAAGGATATCGAAGGGGTCTTCGTAGTCGACCAGGGCATTCAGGCTGTACCCGGTCGTATTCTTGATCTTGAATTTATGGTGGATCCGGTCTGACAGGTCGCTGTTGTCGCGCACGCGCCGGCCCATGGCGGCCAGGTCTTCCAGGAGTTTGCCGTGCGTCTGGCTGAAAGCGCGGCGACTGTCGGGGTCAGCAGTATCCAGGATGGTGCCGTCCTGGAGGACGACCCGCATGCTGGCCAGTGTATTGTAACTGTTCTGGGCGGTCCCGCAGCACATGCCGCTGGCATTGTTGGCGGCGATGCCACCGATCATGGCGGCATTGATCGAAGCTGGATCCGGTCCGATTTTACGACCCAGAGGCAGCAGGTAACGATTGGCCTGCCCCCCGATAATCCCAGGCTGCAGGCGAATCTGTTTCCCGCTGTCGAGAATCTCGTAAGCTTTCCAGTTGTCGCCGGCAATCACCAGAATAGCGTCGGTGACGGCCTGGCCTGATAGGCTGGTCCCGGCGGCCCGAAAGGTCACGGGAACCCCCCAGGCATCCGACGCCTTCAGGATGGCGGCCACCTCCGCCTCGTTGTCGGCTTTGATCACGATTTTCGGGATCAAGCGGTAAAAAGACGCGTCCGTTCCGAAGGCTAGGGTCCTCAAAGGGTCGGTGATGAGCCGGCTAAGCGGAATCTGTGAACCAATATGCCGGGCAAAGTTCCTAAATTGCTCCGGCAGGTGGCTGAGCGGGGGCATGGGCGTCATGCTGCCCTCCTGGAAAAAGGGGTTAACCCAAGAACTATCATTGTAATGTGTACCACACTGAAAGTTTAAAATTAACGCTCACCTAGCATTTCCCGGATATCAGCCTCGTGAAGGCGGACATGCTCGTAGGCCCACCGGATGAAGCGCTCGAGTGTGTCCTGGCCATGGAAGGGGTGCCGGCCTTGCCGGTCCAGGTCGTTTTCCGACATCTCCCGCACGATGTTTATCGTACCATGTCGTACGGTTTGATATTGCCCGATCAGTGCTTCGAGATCGAAACCGTCCAGTTTCCGGGGCTGGGTGCGGTTGAAACGGTCCACGTCGAAATCTTCGGGCGAACCCGGACCACCGGCCAGCATGTTGTGAAACAGCCAATGCATGGATTTTTCGATGGTGATGAAATGGGCCAGCACCTGTTTAACCGTCCATCCTGGCTCTTCATCGTAAACCGTCACCGCCAGCTCGTCCGGCGTAAAGGATTGAAAAAGCCCTATCGTCGCTTCCAGCCCTTTTTCCAGTTCGGCAATAATGTCACCACGACGGTCAGTCATGTTACCCCCCTATCAAAAATCATATAGCATCCAAAACCATGTCTTCGTTATCGCTGAAACCTTCACTCAGCAGGCAAGGCGGCCAGGAAATTGTATCTCAATAGATCTTATCTTGAAAATGGATTTTGGTTCAAAATTCAGTCTTCGCTCTGCGAGCTTACGTCTTCGCCTCAGGCTACGCCGAACAAGTCGCTCGACAGGCAAGGCGGCCGCGAATGTCAAACCGAAACACTTCGGAGAAGCGGTTTTTAAAGTTCCAATTACGTTCAAGGTCAAGGCGGATCAAGAAGTTTTAACGGAGGAATACTGATAGTATTTCGAGTATTAAACTTCTTGATCCAACGCAGAGTTTGGACGTAAGGGAAGCTTTTAAAACCGCTTCTAAGAGGAGCACGAGAGCATCGAGCACCCCGGTTTATCTCGTGCCCAATCCGGCCTGCGCGCCGCGAAACTTTCCTTGTCCGGCCGTTCGTCGTAGGGGCGACGCAAAAGGTCCAGCAATTCATCTATCATGCCGAAATCTCCTTGTTCGGCTTTTTCTATGGCGAGCTGGGCCAGGTAGTTCCGGAGCACGTACTTGGGATTGACGGCATCCATGCCACGGGCGCGCGCCTGCGCGGAAAGCCCATCCTGGTGAACCCGCGTACCATAATCCGTGAGCCAGCGGCTCAGCCTTTCCAGATAGTCCGATGTAAGCTGTTCCGGGCGGTAATAGGCTTTCCCGAGCGGCGATGCCAGAAGGTCAATTCGATTGTCGATCGGCGTGGGTTTGATCGGATCGAGCTTGGCAAGGTTCCTGAAAAAAAGGGTCATATCGGTCTCGACCATGGGCAAAATGGCAAGCAGCTCCTTAAGCAGCGCATCATCTGTATCCAGCCGGAACGTCTGCAAGCCCAGCTTTTGGGCCATCATCCGTTGCCAGCCGCTTTGAAAATTTTCCACGTAGAGGTTGAGTCCGGCCTTTAGTGGCTCGGCATCCTCGATCAGAGGGAAGACGGCATTGGCCAGCTGCAGCAGGTTCCAGTGCGCAATCCCGGGCTGGTCACCGAAGCAGTAGCGCCTGGTGGCCGCGTCGGTCGTGTTGGGCGTCCATCCGGGGTTGTAATCCTCCAGCCAGCCATAGGGGCCGTAATCGATAGTCAGGCCCAGGATGGACATGTTGTCCGTGTTCATCACCCCGTGGACGAAACCGACCCGCATCCAGTGCACCATCAATTCCGCCGTGGTTCGACAGACCTCCTCGAACCATTGGATGTAAACGTCGGGCGCCGCGACATCAAGATGGGGAAAATCGGTCCGAATGGTGTAATCCAGAAGTTGTTCAAGAACGGTCAACTCCTTGCGGGATGCAAATATTTCGAAATTCCCGAACCGGGTAAAAGAGGGGGCCACCCGACAAACGATCGCCCCGGGTTCCATTTTCGGGTGACCGTCATAGAACATGTCGCGCTCGACCTCTTCTCCGGTCAGCACCAGGCTCAGGGCGCGCGTGGTGGGCACGCCCAAATGATACATGGCCTCGCTGCACAAAAACTCCCGGATGGAAGAGCGCAATACGGCCAGGCCGTCCGCCGTGCGGGAATAGGGTGTCGGCCCGGCACCCTTCAATTGGAGCGCCCAGCGTTGCGCGCGCCGGTTTACGATCTCGCCCAGGTTGATGGCCCGGCCATCGCCAAGCTGCCCGGCCCAGTTTCCAAACTGGTGCCCCCCATAGCAGGTTGCATAGGGCTCCATCTGGGGAGCCAGTAAATTGCCGGCCATCAATTGGGTAAAGTAGGCCGACTCGCAAACCGCCGGTGGTATGTCCAGCAGGTCGGCCACCTCCCTTGAATAGGCCACCAGTTGCGGTGCCTGCACCTTTTGCGGCATAACCCGCGAATAGCAGGCCGCATAAACCGGCCGGCGATTATTGGCCGGGTCCGGATCGGCCGGCAATTCCCGTACGAAACGGTTGTCGAAGTTCAAGTTTTCTATGGCGGCGGGTATCGGTTTATAGTTCATATTGTCCGTGTCCCGTTGCTAGCAGTTATGGTAAAAGCGTGATCCCGGCCGGGGGCAAAATTCCGGCCATCGTATTCGATCACAGGGATAAGATAAGCATTTTTTGGGGAATGAAAGGGGGATAATTAGGTAGAAGGTAAAGGGTATAAGGTATAAGGTTAGAAACTTGAGGACAGAGATCAGAGGTCAGGAGTCGGGTGTCCGGAGTCCGGAATCATAACTTCGCCCCTTCTGACAACAGACGCCTGACGCCAGATCCCTGTATCCTGTGTACGTATACCTTCTACCTTAAACCTTATGCCTCGGCTTTCAGAAGCCGTTCAGCTATCGCCGGCAGCACCTTCCCCGCCTCTGCTTGGATCAGCACATCACAGATGTCGTCGCAGGGCGTTTCCGAAAGATTGACAATGGCCAGGAAGGCACCGTGGTTCTTGGCAAAAAAGGGCATGTGGGCCGCCGGCTGGACCAAAAGCGTGGACCCGACAACCATGAAGAAGTCGCAGGTGCTGGAGAGCACCGTGGCACTTTTGACTTCAGCTGCGGGCATCGACTGGCCGAATGAAATCGTATCCGGCTTCAGGTAGCCGCCGCAGACACATTCCGGGGCCGTATCGCCATCGTTCAGGCGCTGCCAGACATCATCTGTGGGAACCAATTGGCGGCAATGCATGCAACGAATACGACGGGTGTTGCCGTGCAGTTCGATGACTTTTTCCGGCGGGATGCCGGACTCCTGGTGGAGGTTGTCGACATTCTGCGTAATAACCGCTTCAAGCAGGCCGGCAGCACACAATTGTGCCAGGGCCAGGTGGGCCGGATTGGGTTTGGCCGCCAACAAGCCCCGATATAACTCAACCCACCGGCGCCAGTACTCCTCGCGTGAATCTCGGGACGACATGAATTCGTCAAAATAGACCGGCCGGAACCGGTCCCAGATCCCGCCCTGGCTGCGGTAGTCCGGAATACCGCTTTCGGTGGATATCCCCGCCCCGGTGAATACGATCTGCTTGCCACCGGTTTTGATCCGTTCGGCTATTTTATTGATTTTTTCTCTCATACCATGAGGCTTTCCAGGGTTGCCACAATGTCGTCCACGTTGTCGGGGGAAACATCTGAAAACCAGATTTTCTGGGGATAGATGATAACATTGGACCCTTGGGCGCAAAGGCCCATACAGCCGGAAGTGGAAATCCGGAGCTTGCCTTTCCAGCCTCTGGCGTAAGCAGCATCCTTCAATTTCTTCTTGACCAGCGGGCTGTTGTTATCGGCACAGGATTTTCGGGCCCCGTCCCGATCATTGGTGCATACGAAAACATGGGCGATGTACGGCGATTCATGCTTGTCCATTGTCCTTCAATCCTTTTAATTTATGGTTTCCACTTTTAGCGAGCTTCAGCAACGGGACCTATTTCCCAGCTCGTGTCAGCTACCTTATCGCCCCCATTCAGCCGGATCAACCTTTTCCAGCCTTAAATCTAGTTTGGGACAATTTGAAAATTCGGTCATCATGCTTAGTTTTGAAAAAAGCATTGACAGCAGGGGGTTTGCTTTTCATGAACACGAACAAAAACAGCAAGCGGCGTTCCTGGATCATTTTCGGCCTGGTCAGCATGCTGGCTATCGTCTTTTTTCAAAGTTTCTTGGAACAACGCAGCCTGATGAACAGCCAGCCCCGGGTTGTCGAACCACGTGGTGACCTGGCGGAGTTTGAAAAGGCCACCATGGGAATCTTCAACAGCGCGTCTCCCTCGGTGGTGTATATCTTCACCGAGAATGCAGTGCGCGGATTCTTCGGCACCCGGGAAGTACAACAGGGGGCCGGTTCCGGTTTCCTTTGGGACCACCAGGGTCACGTGGTCACCAACTATCATGTCATCCAGGGCGCCGAGCGTATTCAAGTTCGCATGGATGACGGCGAAGCCATCGAGGCCACTTATGTGGGGGGTACGCAGGATTACGACCTGGCCGTCATTCGTCTGCGCAGCGTTCCCGCGGACATTGCGCCCATTCCGGTGGGCAGCAGCCATGATCTCGATGTGGGGCAAGCCGTCTTCGCCATCGGCAACCCCTTCGGTTTGTCACGCACTTTGACCACCGGCGTGATCAGTGCCCTCGATCGCCGCTTACCGACGGCGGCCGGCCGTGAAGTCGCCGGTGTTATCCAGACCGACGCCGCTATAAATCCGGGCAACTCGGGTGGTCCCCTCATCGATTCGGCCGGACGCCTCATCGGGGTCAACACAGCCATCATCAGCGGATCGGGCAGCTTTGCCGGCATTGGGTTTGCCGTTCCGGTCGATGTGGTCAACGAGGTCGTACCCCAGTTGATCTCCAAGGGCAAGGTCCCCCGACCAGGAATCGGCATCATGGCCTTGTCGGCGGAGGACAGTGCCCGGCTGGGAGTCGTCGGTGTGGTAATCGACCGGATCATGCCCAACGGTTCAGCGGACAGAGCCGGTTTGGAGGGCATCGATTACCGCAATCGGCTGCTGGGTGACATCATTCTGGCCGTCGATGGCCAGGAGGTCACCAATATCATCGATATGGTCCGCTCCATACAGGGATATCCAATAGGCCAAACCATAAGACTGAAAGTAAGACGGGACGACCAGGTCCGCAATGTCGAGGTGGTCGTGATGGATATATCGTAGATAGGGGTATAGGTTGAAGGTAGAAGGCTGAAGGAAATACATGAGTTCTCAGATCTGCGCCCAGGCAAAAACCATCCCCGATCCCGACTTCGCTTTAAAAGCTTACGTCTTCGCTTCAGGCTGCGCCGCACAAGTCGCCGGACAAGCAAGGCGGGACGAGAAGTTCGTATAATCTTGATAGAATCCATCTCAAATACTGATTTTGGGTCAAAATCCAAGCGGCCGCCCATATCGAAACGACTAATATCCCTGTTGAAAGCGGTTCTAAGCGCCCTCACGCGTTCAAGATCCCGTCTTCGTTTTAAAAACTTACGTCTTCGCCTCAGGCTACGCCGCACAAGTCGCCGGACAAGCAAAGCGGGGTGAGAAATTCTTATATTTTTGATAGAATCCTTCTCAAGAAATTGATCTCGGGCCAATATCTAAGCTGGTTTGCTTTGGCCCCAAGTATTCTGTTCTCAGGATTCATTTCAATCTACATTTTAAACCGAAAGCGGTTTCTAAGACTCCTCTCGGGTTCAAGATCAAGGCGGCCACGAGGTTCCAGCCGGAGGAATACTTCAAGTATTTCGAGGACTGGAAACTCGTGCCCAACGCCGATATTGAGCCCGAGAGGAGTCTTAGAAACCGCTTTCAGGCGAAGACAGTGGCTGTCTGCCGGCTGTATATCGCCAGCCGCCCTTCCGGATCCCAGACGGCGCCTTGTTCGTGCACATAACCCCGCTCAGCGCTATCCACGGTGCACCGGTAAGACCACCAGTCATTTTCCGTACAGGTATCCCGGTTAAGATGGACGAACCCCAGCTCCCAGGTCAACGTACTGGCAGCTGCCGGCGCTGTCAGCATGGACAAGACCGGGGTGGGCCAGGCATCGGCCAGGGCCACCAGCCACTCCTCGGTCAGGCAGTCCGTGTCTTCTTTAAATTGGATCCACCCTCCGAGTTCATGACCGCCCTGTCCAGTGAATGGTAGATCTCCCTGGGCCCACCGGAAAGCAAAATGACGGGTAAAAGCCGGGGTCAGCCCCTCGATATAGGGCAGTTCGAGGGCCTCCTCCGGCGGTGTCAACGGCGGTCTTTCGTCTGGTGCGATCTCAATGGCCGACTCGCGATCACCGCCGAAACTGCCTACGACCGTGCAACAGACGCCGCCCTCCTGGATCACCTTGGCCTCGGCCGTGGTAACCGCGCGACCGGTACGCAATTGCTGGGTCTGGATAGAGAAAGGCTCCTGCCCGACCGGCCCCACAAAGGCAATCAGCAGGCTGCGCACTTTGCGTTCTTCCGGGACGAACGCCCGCATGGCTTTCAGGGCCAGGGCGCCGATCAACCCGCCGTATCCGGCGCGACCCTGCATCCAGTCCTCAGGTATGGTGAGGGGTGACGTCTCGGTGACATTTTCGGCGCGTTCCAGCAAGGCTGCAAAGGTAGTATCAGGCATGTTTGGGCTCCTCTGGTTTAAAGTCAAGCATAGGGGTTATTTCTAAATTGGATTTTGGTTCAAGGTCCCGTCTTCGCTCTGCGAGCTTACGTCTTCACCTCAGGCTACGCCGCACAAGTCACCGGATCAGTCTACGCAAAAAGCTTCGCCCGACAGGCAGGCAAGGCTCCTTAGAGTTTATCAGCCAAAGCTTCAGCGAAGTCTGAAGATTGGGCCAAAAGACAGTCTATAAACAACCCCTAAAGCGCTGTGGTGAAAACAATTCAACATCAAACTCAGGTGTATTGTTCATCATCAAGTCCGCCAGTATTTCGCCCAGTACGGGCGCAAACTTGAAACCGTGTCCGGCCAGGGCCACCCCGAAGACGTTTTGCGTACCGGGCTTCCGGCCCAGAAAAAAATGTCCGTCGGGTGTCAGGGTGTACAGGCACACTTCCGATTGCAAGGGGTATTTTTCCAATCCCGGCAGAAACCGGGCCAGCACGCTTTGTATTTTTCCTATCTCGTGCGCCGAAACCTTACGATCGAGCGCGGCCGGGTCACAATCTACGAGCTCATTATGAAAGGCGGCTTTGAGCCGCGTCTCGGTGCCGGTCACCGGCAGGGTGTAAAATTCTCGATAACCTGGCAGATCCCCGCCATTATTCCCTGAGGGCACCTGCCAGAAATTGACGGGAAATCGCCCCCGTCGAAAATCTCCGTCGGGTGGAACCTCAATCCAGTGTACCGGCACGCGTTTGGGCGTGAGCACTGTTTGCGGAAGGCCGAGTAATTCACCGGTCCAGGCGCCGGCCGCAACAAGCAGGCGACCGGCAGAATATGTCTTTGTCCCGGTATGCACACGGACGCTGTCAGAACCTTCTGACCAGCTCTCCACGCTTGCATCCCACACGAGGTCGGCCCCGGCCCTTCTGGCTGCGGCTAGCATAGCAGCGATGCTCGATTCCGGAAACACGATGCCGGCATCTTTTTCCAGGCCGGCGATATAGGTGTCGGGCGGCGCCAATTGCGGCCAGCGTTCGCGCACCTCGGCTGCAGTGAGTTGTTCATGGGGAATCTCGTAGGCCTGGGCACTGGACAGGAACCCGGTTACCGCCGGACAATCCGGCGGCCCGATGGTCAGGTTACCGGTTTTGACAAGCAGCGTTTGTCCTGATTCCTTTTCCAGCCGTCGCCAGAGTTTCCAGGCCCGTTGGGCCATGGGCACATAAGCCGTGCCCTCCAGATAGGCCCGCCGGACACTGCGTGAGGCGCCGTGGTGGCTGCCGAGTTGGTGGGGCGGCCGGTATCCGTCCAGGCCCAGCACGCGAAATCCTCTTTGGGCCAGGGTCATGCAGGTGGCTGATCCGGCGGTTCCCAGACCTACTATGATGAAGTCGTAAGCGGACATCCGGTTATTCTACTGAAGTGGCGCCAGCGGCAGAATATCGTCCAGTTTCGTACCCCTATTTATGAGCATAAAGAGAAATTTCCTGCCCCCGCACATTGCCATATGAAGCTGCTGATTGAATAAATCGCGCCAGTGAAACTGGTCTCAGGTACGTTTCAGCGCAACGAGAAGATATAGTTCCGGTTCATCCAGAAACAAGTGGATGTCAAAACCAAAGGGGCTCAGCAGCGTCCGGGCCTCGGTTTCACCGGGAAAGTCATCCAGGAGAAAAGGGCAACTCTGCTTGAGTTTGCCAATAAAGTCTTTACCCAGCGGATGGCTGATGACGACTTTGCCGGCCGGCTTCACTACCCGCCCAAGCAGGCGAAAAGCGCCCGGCTTGTCAGCAATGTTTCCATAACAGGCATTGATGAAAACAACCCCAATGCTGTGGGGGGGCAGGGTCAAATCCCGAACATCGCACCAATGCGTTGTAATACCGCTGTATTTGGTCTGTACATGCTTGAGCATTTCCCGGGAGAGGTCGCAGGCGTGAATCTTTCCCGGCTCGTATTGTTGAATGAGGGGTATCAGAATACCGCTGCCCGTGCCCACATCCAGCACGGACGTGCCTTTTTCTATTGCGGCCGCAGCCACAATCCGGGACAAACGCTCCGGCACACCCGCCGGCAAAGGGGGCTCGAACGCATCTACCAGCAGGTCAAACCTTTCGCGCTGGATACGGTTGATGCGCGCAATTTCCTTCTCGTCCAGTATCTTGAAAGGCATCTCAGGCCCTTTGGCAAAGCGCAGTGACAGATTGGCACTGCAATACCAGAACCGGCACAGGTGATTTCTACAGCGGCGAAACCTTCTAGCACGTATAATGATCCCTTTGATTGTGCCAAGGCGCCAGAATCAGAAAAAGTTTTATATATTCATCAACAAGATGGAGCGATTCTCCGCTGTGTCGCTACTTTTGAATCTCAAAGGTCGCGGTGTCCAACAACTCTCCGTCAGGCCCGAGCACGTTTACTCTCCAAATGCCCGTATCGGTGGGCCGGATAATTTTTGAACTGCTGGTTCGCCACGAGGGCGAAGCACCGACGTTCAGGGTGACTTCGGCTCTCTTTTCACCTTCGAGATACCAGACATGCTGAATCGTGGTTTTTGCCACGGCGCTGGAACGGGTGAAACAGTAAAGCTTACCGATGTCATTCGAAAATGTTTCGCCAGGCGCCACCGGTTCACGGTCCTGGATACCCTCGCAAATCACCGTTTCGGTTATCTCTAACGGTGCCTGGGCGAAGCCGGTCGTTGCCAATACAGCCACACATACACTTACCAACAGAATACCGAGAATGTTTCCCTTCATGTTACGCCTCCTTTATATTTGCATAGCCCGTTCGACGCAACCAGTCCGGCCTCGTCAAGCGGCGGGACCGCGCTTATAAACCTGCTGTGGTTTCTAATACTTGGACAAGGGTAGCGCACACACCCTAATTGTCAATCAGCAATCGAAACTATCCGGTTTCATAGGTCAAAACCCTGATAATCCCAATTGTATCACCGCTGCCGGATGTACAGGCATCCGAAACCGAGATAACCCTGGCGACGCTATTGTCCGCTATGAAGGCATTGACCTGCTCATCCAGGTTTTGAATTTCCTGCATGGCATGCATGATTTTAAGGTTGCCCGTGAATGTTTTGACTTTGATCATGATATTCCCTCCTCTATGTATAGGAAACTGGGGTATAGGAAACTGGGCGTGCTATCTTGTCTTGACTTAAACAATTGATTATCCTACCAATCAGAATAATACAAGCGATCTTATTATCAAGTGCTGTGACGGCAATCAGGTTTACGGTCGAAGGTTGCGGGAAACCCAATAATGATGGGGTGCTGACATCGGACACCTGACTTCTGATCTCGGTTTCTTGTTCCACCCACCTTACTCCTTAAACCTAAACCACTGATATCACAGAACCGGTCATAGAGGTGAATCGATGGCCAACAAATACCCTTTCTACCCGACCTTGCCAAAGCTGCAAATCAAGGGTTCCAGCTTGTTCATCCAATCCCCATTTCTCGTAAAGGCCCTGTCTCTATTCGCATATACGCGCCAGGTGCATTTCGACAACGCAAAAAAGCAGGTGACCATCAGGACTAAAAAGTGGTGGGAATGGCAGCCGCCGTCAAAATTCAGATACAGCCAGATCGACTACATCGATATAGCCATTCCTTCATTTTCGGGGAGCGGGGATGACCCAATCGCCTGGACCTACTCCGTGCTGCTCATCGCCCGCAATCCTTTTCAGAGAATTATCCTGGTAAAATTCACAGGCAACCAAATTCAAGAAACCATGTTCCGGATAGCCGCTGAGATCTGTGCCGACACGATTTCGAAACATACCGGCATTCGCTTTGGGCTGCAGAAAAAAGAGGTGCCTCTGGGGGATTTTCAAGATAAGTATGTCTGCAAAAACTGCGGACACCGGATGCATCCGGATTCTGAAGTCATCCTTTGCAAATACTGCGGTGGTCAAGAAATAGAGATAGTGGCGGGGTAAAAAGGTATAAGGTAAAAGGTATAGGGTTGAATAAAAACCAGGCCTCAGGTGTCGGGAATCTGAAAGACCAAGACCTGGGACCCGAGAATTGAAATCGGATGCCCGATAGCAGAAAACTTAATATACTATTTGGAAGGCAGTGGTCTTCTCTGACCCCTGACACCGGACCCCCGACTCCTAAAGTCCCACCTTCTACCTTGCAACTTATACCCTATACCGTATACCGTAAGCCTTAAACCAGATCACCCAACCAAAGGGGGCAACATGTCCATCGACGAAACAGTATGGGAATTTTTTCAACAGCACCTGGGGTATACCGATGCTGAGATGCAGAAATTCAAGGAAGTCCCGCGGAATGCGCACATTCTGAGCAAAGCCGGTGAGCTGATGAACAAGACCATCGTGATCGAAGTCGTAGATTCGCACGGCTGCAACAGTCAGCACAAGGTGGGCGACAAGTTCTACCTGGACGGGGCCGGCAATCTCATTTCCAAGCTTTGCCCCAAACGGATGTGCGCCTTTGCCGTTTCTTCGTTTGGACAAGCCGTGTTCGGCATCCACGAGCTCTTCTATGCCGGAGCGGATCCCAACCAAATGCATTTCAAAAGATTCGGCTGCACGGATGTGGGTCTCCAGTGTGGCGGTTGGGGGAAGGTTGTGATGGAGATCAGGATGGAGGATCGTATCTAGACAGAAGACCTGCCCAGGCATTACGAACCATACTCGACGGGCAGGCAGTCCGTAGCCGAATTGACCAGGAGTCTGGGGTCGGGAGTCCGGTGTCGGCAAGAACGAATCTCAGACTCCTGACCCTTGACTCCTGACTCCATGGGTTTTGTTCGTTTTACACCTTATACCCTCAACCTTATACCAGGATATAATCGATAAGCACCTTGCACCGAGTGACCGCGGAGGAGATCAAATATGGAAAAATCAACACCTGACTACTCATCCCTTGATCGTCCCGAAGTTCTCGCCTTTCTTTTCCATCCCCGAGAGGCGTATCCCGATCAGACCACCCCTGATTCTGCGCAGGACGTGCTCATCCCAGTAGCCGATGATGTCGCCGTGGGGGGTCGTTTCCACATGGCGCATCCGGAGGGGCCGAACATCCTGTTTTTTCATGGTAACGGTGAGATCGTGGCCGATTACGACGACCTGGGCCCGATTTACAATCAAATGGGGATCAATTTCATGCCGGTCGACTACCGGGGTTACGGTCGCTCCGGAGGCCGGCCGACCGTGGCTGCGATGATGCAGGATTGCCACACGATTTTCGAATTTGCCCGCTACTGGCTGCTGGACAACCGCCATCAGGGACCGCTGATTGTCATGGGCCGTTCGCTGGGCAGTGCCAGTGCCCTGGAACTCGCCTGGAAGTATCCGGAACAGATCGACGCTCTGATCATCGAAAGCGGTTTTGCCTACGTCAAACCATTGCTCCAGTTGCTGGGCGTCAATGTAACGGCAATTGGGTTCGAAGAGTCGGCGGGCTTCGGGCACCTGGACAAGATCAAGACGTTTCAAAAACCGGCCCTGATCATCCACGCCGAATATGATCACATCATTCCGTTTTCCGATGGACAGGCGTTATACGATGCTTGTGCATCACCGGACAAACGCTTTTTAAAAATACCCGGGGCCAATCACAACGATATCTTCATGCGCGGCATGTCAAACTATCTGAAGGCCATTAAAAGCCTGACTGAAGATCTATAAAACAATCTTCACGTCGCGGGTTTGCAACTTTGATTGCCATTGAAGACCAACCAGTCGTGGTGATGCTGGCCGCGATCCCGTTCGCCGCTGCGTTGTCCGCCTGCGCTGAAATGAAAAAGGTAGGCGTTGCCGCCAAGCAAACTATAAAAACCGGTCGATCAATTCACGGGCAGTCGCTTGTGTGATTCTCGGTAGCTCAAGGCGTTCGAGATAATCATGGCTTGCTCGGCCGCCGATGACCAGTGGGCATTGTTCATCGATTAAATCGCACAGCCGCTTCAGTTCGGACAGCATGAAATGATCGTTGACGCGACAGGTAATGCTCAAGGCCACCACCTGGGGTGCAAGCATGGCATGGGCGGCGGCAATCTCTTCAGCGGGAAGATTGGACCCTACAAAGACCGGTTGCCAACCATGATCGTGGGCGATCACGGCCACTGAAAGGGCACCGAGATAACAGCACTGGCCTGCGGGTGTGGCAATCAGCAGACAGGGTTTCTTGTATTCTGCGCCGGGAGATTGCTCCAGCATATTGATTAGCTGGGCATGCACTACGCCGGCTGCCAGATGCCCGTGGACAATCCGCCCGGAACCATCCGACCACCTCTTGCCAACAACCTCCATCAGCGGTTTGAAGATGGCGTCCAGCAAGACCTGTCGATTGCAGGCCACGGCGGCCTGTTTTAGTATGCGGTAAACGGCGTTGCCGTCCAATATTGAAATGGCTTCGAGGCAATCGGTGATTGTCTCGCGGATAAAGGTGCTCGAGGGTGTTGCTGAGTCAACTGGCCTGGCGCCCGGGGGTGCGGCTGCAGCCCCCGTCAGCGCAATCAGTTCCGCTTGCTCCAGGCCGGCGATGTGCGAGATGCTGTGACCCTTGCGCACCGCCTGTTTGAGCATTAGGAGGCGTTCGATATCCGATTTTGAAAAGAGACGCCTTCCGGTAGCCGACCGCTGAGGCTGGATCGCCTTGTACCGACGCTCCCAAGCCCGGATCACGTGTGTGGAAAGGCCTGTTTGCGAGCTGACAAAACCAATCTGAAAACCAGCTGGTTCGGGCATTTTATTGGCTCCAAAGTGATGATACGCGTTTCAAACAATGCGGCTTGCACAAGGTTCGCCTCAACGGAAGCCCACATCGTTCCCCAAGGCGCCGTTTGTCAGTTCGTTCGGGCAATTCAGCTTCCGGCTATTCGCCCATGAGCTCCGCAATAGCCTGAGCACAATCATTCACCTTGTCATCAGGACCATCTAAGTTAATGATATGATTTTCAATATCCAGATCGACAATCCGGCAACCGTGTTTTTCCACGGTGGCTATGAGAACATTCAAAAAAGTGGTTTGGTCCATTGTCGTCATCCCCGCCACACCGTCGGACTGTCCTATTAACAGGCGTTTCCAACGGGGCGTGTCAAGTATCTTTATTGTTTGTATAAGCTTTGTATGAGCCCGGGATCAACATGTCAAGCAGCTTGGGGGCTGGGACTCCCGGCCGGGAGGATGCACGGGGAACCGCAGTCCCCCGTGCGCGACTGTGGTCGTTCCATCAGACTTTCGGACGTCGAGGGTTACACCAGGTCTTTTGGCCGCGGTATTTCGAAACCATCGGCCTCCTGGGTAGACAACAAGTTGCTCTCGAGGTCCTTACCTTTCAGGTCTGCGTAGGCGTTTGCCGTGCCTTCGGGCGTGGTGCGTATCGGGAACTTGAAACGCTTGACGAGTCCGTTGCGGAATTTGCAGGTCCACATAACATCCTCGGTTCCCATCATGGGCATGATGCTACTGCCCAAGGGCACAAAGTCAGCATAGCCTCTTACCTCAATCGCCTGGGTCGGGCAGATCTTTACGCATGAAAAACATTCCCAGCACTGATCCGGTTCCTGGTTATATGCTTTCATGTCATTGGGTTCCAGGACCATCAGATCATTGGGGCAAATGTACATGCATGCGGTTTTGTCACCGCCCTTGCATCCATCGCATTTTTCAGCGATTACGAAACTAGGCATAAATCCTCCTTGCCTGTTCGGGTTAATACAGGCGCCACCGGTTTTTACACTTCTTTCAACCAGTGACGCCCTGTTCCATGCCATGCCCATCATGGCATGTGCAGAATATATGATTGCAAGCATCCTTGTCAATGTTTTGTCTAAATTTGTAGCCCATTCCCCGGCTCCTTTTCCGTAGCTTTCCGGTAACCGCCGGCACAGCCTTGGCCGAAGGCACACGAATTTCGAAAAACTTATTAAAATCTTATAGTTAAAACCATTTAAGTGCCGATATTTTCCATGTATCCAAGCTCAGGCTGCGCAGATATGTAAAATTCTCTCCATACGGACAAGTTTCGTTGTTGACTGGGTGGCACCAGAGTTTGCAATTGGCTAAATTATGTTTAGATTCTGTCTAACAAGGTGTTCAAACACCAGAACGTTCACGGGTCCTGCCAAGTGCCGGTTTTGGCCGGCTCGCAACCCGCTGATGAGTTCAATTCAAGCAGAGGATTAGATGAAGGCTGAATATCTGAGGGCCGCCTCGAAAAAGCCGCGCGTGGGATTGACCGATAAAGATATCGACAGTTTGTTTGAAATCCACGGGACCAAGGCTATTGCCGACCTGTCCAAACGAACCGGATTGTCTTACCTCCAGATTTACAACCTGGTCCACAGACGGGTATTTTCCGTCAGTAATCGCCATTATCGTATGCTTTTCCGAAAACCGGCGCCTCCTCGGGCGGCATTGAAAATCGACGGCACATTCTTCAGGGCCCTGGTTGACCTATGGCTGTTTCTGAATGACGACGTTACCCGGTCGGATCTTTACCGCGAATTTTTCAAGGATGAGCCCGACCCCCGGGTCGATCATCGTATCTTCTCTGGAAAAATCAAAACGATCCATGCGCGCTTTGAGCACATCATGCGACATAAATTCATGGAGGCCGGAGTAGATGAAGAGCTTCTTCATCAGTGGCTGGCAGAATATCGAACAATCGCGCATGCGGACCGGGTTCCATACAGCCGCATTCAGCCGTTGTTGCGTTATCTGGAAAGCAACTTGGGCATAGGCCCGAATTCAATCTTGAAACAATCCGCGGTCAGGTACGAAAGCGGTGAACTGCAGCACGTCTCGCGTCGGATTTACGAAAAAGCTGAAAAGCTGAAACATAGAGCGGAAACCGCCCTTGACGGGGATGGCGAACGGGATATCACCAAGATCCGGGAAATCCTTTTAGGGGGCCGGAAAGGCTATACCCTCTTTGCTGATGTCAAGGCGGAATTGCTTTTCCTACGCGCGTATGCCGGCAAAAGTGTGAAACGCTATCTGGGACGCGGCCTTTGGACTTATGAAAGTGGAAAAGCGATCCGAATCCGCAGCTGGCGGGCGCGTAGAATATTGCGGGACTGTGAGGAGTTTATCCGCAATTCACCACACCTGCCCATCGCCGCCCTGCCCCCCAAACAAAAATGGCGCCTGGCCCGGCAGTTGATCAACGTGCTGTTCGCCAGGTCCACCCAGTTGTTGACTGATGGGGCCGGCGTGGACTTTGAAAAGGACGTCCTGAAACCCTCACCCCGCAAAACCGGACGCAACCAGCCATATGGTAACTTCACATCCTTCGATATGGCCCCGCGTACGTTGGGTATGAAGCGCAGAGCCTTTGACCTGATGGTGGCCACCCACTGTGATATTTTCAGAAATGTGGGAACATTCAGAAAACGCTGGTACCTGCCGGATGAGTATCTCACGGAGCTCTCCCAAAAAAAAGGCTTTGACCTGATTCTGGCGAAATACGAGTGGTTGGCCAAAACGATGCGCCCCCGCGACAACCTAAAAGCCTGCCTTAATTGAGTTGACGTCCACCGCAGGTCCATCCATGGCGCGGTTATGTTTTGACCGATAGGGTGGCTCAAACCGGGGTCGACAGACCAGTTTCCCGTGACGGTTTGAACTATCACAGTCCCGAAGCTTCCATGGGCGCGGTCATGACGTTGATAGGAACAGCCTACCAGAGCAACATGAATTCCTTCTCATTGAAACCATAAGGTTGGATGGCTAACCTAACACTGTTGAAGAATTTGACGGCAGTGTCCGTCAGTTGCCGATTATACCACATGGATTTAATACCAATCGGAGGATCAGAAAATGACACGCTTACTATACGCTGCCTTGGCTTTCTTTGTTGCCGTAGGGAACCTTTATGCTGCCGGCAGCAGCAGTATCACCACTTCTCAGGGAAAAGATGTTCGTATCTACAACCAGGGCGTCGAATTGATGCTGGCCAAGAACTTTACTGCCGCCGAAAAAAAGTTTCGCCAGGCACTGTCCGCCAAAGAACGCTTCGCCGAGGCACACAACAACCTGGCTTATGTTCTACGCAAGCAAGGTCCGGCGCGATTCAATGAGGCGCTGAAACACTACAACCGGGCCATTCGTCTGGATGGAGACCTTGCTCAGCCCTACATGTACAGAGGTGTTCTGTTCGTGCAGATGGGGCAGGTCGCAAAAGCCGGAAAAGATCTTGAAACGCTGAAAGATCTTGATGCATCCCTGGCAAACGAGCTTGCGTGGGTAATCGAAAACGGTCGTGAAAAAGAGCCGGAGCGTTTTTTCGGGGTTTCCCGCACCATGAATTAGGCGCATCTTTGCTTGGGAGCGCCATGATTCACTCAAGCAGCTTGTCGGCGGGAAGCTTAATCAGCACGCGAGGGGTCGCCATTGAAGGCGTGCACGTCGTTTGTCAACAAATTACCGGGGCAAACGTCTTTCTTCTTCATTGTCGGCCCTCAGACGAATCTCTACCTTCCATCCACCTCCAAAACCGGCTCTTTCCATACCCGCAGGTTGTTGCCCCTCCGAAAAAGGCCCAGAGGGGCCGGCCGAGCCCCGATTGCCATTGATTAAATAGGTTCGTGTCTGTAAAACAAGACCTGTCGATATGGCCAATCCTACCCAAATGGACGGCCGGGCTTGGGGCTCTGCATTACAAGGCTTGCACCTAAATGACAGCGCGGAACCAATATTTGTGCTGCGTATCCTTCACTGATTTGGGTGGTGTGCCATTCGAGGGCAGATGAATTTACCACCACGACATCGCAATGTCACCTTGCAGCGCCTGTTGCTGGATGCCTGGCAATATATACGGGCCCAGCGTTTTATCGTCGCCCGTTTCGGCCGTCAGTTTACACCCAGTCGTGAATATGCTGAAATCGATATTACCTACCGCTGTAATCTGAGTTGCTTCAACTGCAACCGCTCCTGTACGCAAGCACCCAGCCGCGAGGATATGCCGATAGAGACCATTGCTGAATTCATCGAACAGAGCCTCGACCAGGGTCTCCAATGGAAGCGTATCCGCCTTCTGGGCGGCGAACCGACCTTGCACAAGCATATCTTTGAAATTGTCGATCTGCTCAACAATTACCGGACCCACCACAACCCGGACATGCGCCTGGTCCTCGGCACGAATTTTCACGGCCGGGAAGTCCGGCAGGTAATAGCCGGATTGCCGGAAAACCTCATCCTTAAGAGCACCCTGAAGACTTCCCGGGCAAACCTTTTCAGGCCGTTTAACGTAGCACCCTGCGATCAGGTCCATAATAGCTGGGCTGACTATACCAGCGGCTGCCGAATCATCGCGGAGTGCGGATTGGGCGTAACGCCAAGAGGTTACTTTATGTGCGCCATCGCCGGTGGTATTGATCGTATCTTTGGTTTCGATCTTGGCCGGCGGCAATTGCCGGCGGCGGATGACCCCTTGACGGACCAGATGGGCGCGTACTGCCGCGTGTGCGGACATTTTGGTTTCCAATGGCCGACCAGAATACCCAAAATATCACCTACGTGGCGCATGGCGTATGCGCGCAATAAACAACATGGTCGCAGTGCTCTCGCACAGGGATAAATAGAGCCATTTTAGCGGAGGATAGATGAAGGTTTTACATGTCCTTGGGCAAAGACCCGAAAAAACCGGCAGCGGGATTTACGTGCACGCGATCATGCGCACATCCCAGGCGCATGGCTTTTCCAATCATATGCTGGCCGGCATTCCGGCCGGGGATTTACCCGGCCTTGCCGGCCTGTCCGCGGACAGCTGCACCTATGTTTTTTTTGAATCTGCGGAACTGCCCTTTCCCGTGACCGGCATGTCGGATGTCATGCCTTACAAAAGCTCGCTTTTCAGGGACCTGCAAGACGAACGTCTGACCGCCTATAAACGAGCGTTCGGCCGGGCCCTCCAGGAAACCGTCCTTCAATTTGAGCCCGATGTCATCCACTCCAATCACCTGTTTGTACTCACCGCCCTGGTCCGTAAAAACTTTCCGGATGTGCCCCTCGTCACCACCTGCCATGGTACGGATCTGCGGCAATACCATAACTGCCGGCATCTGCGCCCGTTTGTGCGAAAATACTGCCGGGACATCGACCGGGTCATCGCCCTTACCCATGACCAGAAGGACGATATCGTTCAGGCCTATGACATCCCAGCCGATCGCATCGTGGTCACGGGTGGCGGTTATGATGAAAGCATTTTCAACCGGGTCCCGAAAGCGCCGGCCGGTACCGTGCAGATCCTCTATGCCGGCAAGTTCAACCGCAGCAAGGGGGTTCCCTGGCTCCTGCAATCTCTAAAGGTACTTGGAGATCGGGATTGGCACTTGCATATGGCCGGCGGCGGCCAGGGACCGGAGTATGAAACCTGCCTTGCGCTCGCTGATGAGTTGGGTGCCAGGGTCACCGTGCACGGCTACGTAAACCACCAACGTCTATCCGAACTGATGAAACAGGCTCACATCCAGGTACTGCCCTCCTTTTTTGAAGGCCTGCCGCTGGTCCTATTTGAAGGCCTGGCGTCCGGCTGCCGGCTCATTGCCACCAACCTGTCGGGCTTCACGGAAATCTTCCGTCCGGCGCGGCCGGACACCGTTCACTTGATCGACCTGCCGCCCCTTGAAACCATTGATCGTCCCTATAAGAAAGATGAGGCCCGGATGGAAAACATGCTGGCCGCGGCCCTGGAAACGATGATGGTCAAGGTCCGCCATTCTCCTGACTTCAACGATGCCGGGGCTGACGCTATTGCGCGGCGCTACACCTGGCAGCGCGTATTTGAAAAAGTGTTGGCCGTATACCTGGATATTGCCGCTCAACCCCTTTGACTCACCAGGATCGATAGCGGATGCCTTTGTGTGTACCTGGCTGAACAGGGCTGACCCAAAGCCGGTTAGCGACAGGCCTGCTGTTTTCCCGGGTCAAATTAATCCGCGATACAAGGAAAACGGGGTTGACAAGAAACCGTTTTTTGCGCCAATATCAACCTCAACGGATCGCATCCCTGGACGCTATCTCCCATCCTGCTCCTGAACGCGACCCCCACGCCCACGTACAACAAGAAAAACCACAATTAGCAAAGCGAGGACTGTATGCCGACCCCTTCCAAGTGGCTTACCGGTTTTTGTTTGATGTTGGTTTTCTGCCTGTCCAGCTCCCTTTCGGCCCTGGCCGCCCAGCAGGTTGCGGATATGGACCCGGCCGCCTACCCCGCCCCTGATGTCGGGTGCCTGGCGCCCGGCAAATGTCATGCCGGCATAGAGCCCATTCGCGGCCACGACTCCGGCATGGCCAAACAAATTTATGCCAAAGGGGCGCAGTTGGGTGACCCGAACGGATGCGTGGTGTGTCACGGCGGCAATCCTCAGGAAGAAAAGGACGCGAAGATAGCGCATACCGGTGCTCCGGCCGGCGGCGCATTGACAACCTTTGTGGTGCATTCCGGTTCCGTGTGGGTCAACGAAAAAATCTGCGGCCAGTGCCACCAGGAATGGACCTATGCCCAATTTAGGTCCATCATGCAGACCGAGGCCGGCAAGATCCAGGGGGCGCTCTGGGGCTGGGGCCCAGCCAGCACCGGATATGCGAAGAAGTATGGCAACTACGATGTCACCGACCCGGATGGCGCCACACCCGTGTTTGGCACCAATGCCTATAAGGCCTATACCCAGGCACTTATGAACAAATTTCCGGAGAACTTTCCGACCGAACTCCGGCAGGTGCCCAAAACCGATGTGGACATGTTGGCCGAAAAACCCTGGACCGCCATTTACACCTATCTCCGGACCGACTGCCAGCGTTGCCACGTGGGGGTAAAAGGCCGCGACCGGCGCGGTGATTTCCGGGGCATGGGCTGCAGCGCGTGTCACATCCCCTATAACAATGCCGGCCTTTACGAGGGGGGCGACAAGACGGTCAAGCGCGATGAGAAAGGCCACGCCATGGTCCACTCGATCCAATCGTCCCGCAAGGCCAAGGTCGTAGCCAACGGCAAAGTCTATTCAGGCATTCCCCACGAAACATGTGTCTCCTGCCACAACCGGGGCAAACGCATCGGGGTGTCCTACCAGGGATTGATGGAGTTCCCCTACGGGAGCCCATTCAACAAGAAAGGTAAAAAGCAGCCGAAACTGCACACCAAGTTCTACCAGTTCATCAAGGATGATATACACCACCGTCTGAAATCCCGCGAGGGCAACCCCGAAGGCGGTCTGCTCTGCCAGGACTGCCACACCACCACCTCCATGCACGGGAATGGCAATATCACCGGCACCCTGCTGGCCAATGTCGAGATAGAGTGTTCGGATTGCCACGGGACCGCCAAAAAATACCCCTGGGAACTGCCCCTCGGCTGGGGGGATGAATTCGGAAATGAGGTCAACAATCAAAAAAGCCGCGGTCTTTCCACCGAGCCGCTGGCCACCCACACCAAATTCAGCACCGCCTATCCGGCCAAAGACGGCTACCTGCTCACCACGCGCGGAAACCCCTTCAACAACGTGGTCCGTGAAGGTGAAAAGGTGATCGTGCATTCCGCCTCCGGCCTTGACTTTGAAGTCCCCACCCTGAAGTCGCTGGCCAGGACCAACAAGTGGCGCAACCCGGCCAAGGCGATCTCCGCCAAAATACAGGCCAGCAAACACATGGAGAAGATCGAGTGCTACGGCTGCCATTCAGCCTGGGCCCCGCAGTGCTACGGTTGCCACGTAAAGATAGATTTTTCGGGTGACAAAAAGGCCACGGACTGGGTAGCCGCCGGCAATACGCATTTTGAAAACGGGCATACGGCCGAATCCATGCGGGGTGTCAAACCGCCGGTAGCGCCTGGCGTGGCATATGGAAAGACCAGCGAAAATCGTTCCTACCTGCGCTGGGAGAACCCGGTACTGGGCATCAACGGCGAGGGCCGGGTGAGCCCCATTATCCCCGGCTGTCAGCAGATCACCAGCGTGGTGGCTCCAGACGGAACACTCCTGGTTCACAATAAGATCTGGCGAACAGCGGAGGGTGCCGAAGGCTCCGATAAAATGGGTCAGCGCAGCCTCGATATGGCCCCGGCTGCCCCCCATACCGTCGACTGGCGGGCTCGGGAGTGTACATCCTGCCATGCCAGCGACAAGGCCTTGGGCTACGGCACCCATGACGGCCGTTACCTGCGCGGGTACGCTGAAGGGGTCTATGTGGATATCATGAATGAGAAGGGCGAATTGATGACCAAGACCGCCCAGTACCAGATCAGCCCGGTGCCCGAGCTGGCCATGGACCTTGACAACGTCGTCAACCGTGAAGATCAGCAGCTGCAGACGGTAGGTCATCACTGGCCCCTTGATGGTCCGCTGCCCAAAGAGATGCGCGACAACATGGAACGCCTGGGGGTATGCCTGTCCTGCCACAAGGAAATTCCAGAGGGCCGCTTTGTCTACCAGGTGATCGCCAAAGTCGGCGATACGCTCGGCCTGGTGCCGAAAACCGACGCGGAGCACATGAAGTTAATCGGCAAGGCCATGTTTCTTGCCGCCAATGTCCAGATTTTCGGCCCGATTATAGGTCTGATCGTGATCGGCTTGTTTATCTTCGTTATCAGAAGAGGCAAGTCGGCTTAACCACAAGAAATCTTGATCGATACGGGCTGCAGGCGCTTCCGATGCCTGCGGCCTTTTTATTGGATAACAAACAAAAAGGAGGGCAGGAACCATGGCAACTTGGTTTTTCGAACCGGGGCACACGGCTGCCGAATTTTGTGTGCGTCACATGATGGTGACATATGTTCGGGGACACTTTAAAGACGTCCACGGAACCCTCACCTTCGATCCGGTTACCCCGCATGATTTTGCGGTTGACGTCACCATCGACGCTGCGGGGCTTTCATCGGGGGAACCCGACCGGGACGACCATCTGAAAAGTGCGGATTTTCTCGATGTTCAGAATCACCCCGAGATTACCTTCAAGGGGCGCCAGGCGGACATCACGGGCGCCCACGACTACACGGTGAGCGGTGAATTGACCATTCGGGGCGTGACCCGTCCGGCGGACCTGGAGGTGAGCTTTCTGGGCCAATGGGAAACGCCCTGGTGGGAAGGCGATGAGGACAAAGGGCCCAAGACCCGGGCAGGATTCGTCGCAAAAGCCAGAATCAATCGCCACGATTTTGGGGTCAGTTGGAACTCCGAATTGGAGAAAGGCGGTATTGTCGTCGGCAATACCGTGGAAATCACCATCGATGCCGAAGCGATCCTCGAAGGGGCCTGAGCTGGACTCTAATACTGAAGGGGCCATCCTGATTTAACTGCTGGGACGTCGCCCGACTGTCTAAGGGCACCATCTGAAAATGGCCCCTGTCGCTCCTGTTGCCCTATCTTGCTTTCAGGCTATTGACTGCTTATTATCTAGTACCATTGGTCACGCCTTGATCTGATTGCCCGCACGCCCACCTGCCCGATGACACGCCTCACACCGCAACATGCATATAGGTAATAACGATATGAAAGTATTAAGATTATTATTTCTCATTCCTACCATATTGGCATTGAGTTCCAGTGACTGCGCGGCCACCCAAAATGACCTCTACCATATCGTTATTTCAGACCCTATCAGTCCGGGGATATCCGACTTTGTCGTCAAAGCTCTTGAAAAAGCTTCCCAAGACGAGGTTGCCGGCATCATCATTCAACTGGATACGCCCGGGGGCCTGGCCGAGTCGATGCGCGAAATTGTGATGGCCATCTTAGCCTGCCGGGTCCCGGTGATTGTTTACGTGGCGCCTGGTGGCGCCCGGGCTGCTTCAGCCGGGGTCATGATCACCATTGCGGCCGATATTGCGGCCATGGCTCCGGGAACGAATATCGGAGCCGCCCATCCGGTGAGCATCGGACCCCAGCAGGCGGATAAGAACATCGCCGAAAAATTCATCAACGATATGGTCGCCCATGGGAAAAGCGTCGCCGCGAAACGCAGCCGTAACCCAGAATGGGTGGAAAAGGCCATCCGGGAAAGCATTGCCGCCACCGAGACCGAAGCCCTCCAGGCCAACGTCATCGATCTGGTGGCCGAAGATATGGACGACCTGGTAAAACAGCTCGACGGCCGTGATGTAAAGGGCAAGGGAACGCTCCAGCTGGGTGAGGCCAATATCGTCGAAATCGAGGAAAGTCTGCGTACGAAAATCCTGAAAGCGATCAGCAATCCCAACGTGGCCTATATCCTCATGATGATAGGACTGGCGGGGCTCTACTTTGAACTGGCGCATCCCGGGGCGTTATTTCCGGGGGTTATCGGCTCTATTTCACTTCTTTTGGCCTTTTTCGCTTTTCAGACCCTGCCGGTGAACTATACCGGCATCCTTTTGATCATTCTCGCCCTGATCTTCTTCATCCTGGAAATAAAGGTTACCAGCTTCGGAATGTTGAGCGTGGCCGGCGTCGTCACCCTCGTACTGGGTTCATTGATGCTGTTTGAAAAGGGCATCCCCGGAATGAGCGTGTCCTGGCAGGTTCTGCTGCCTACTGTCCTGCTCATCACCAGCTTCTTCATTGTCGTGACCGGACTGGTAGTGAAGTCCCATCGCCTAAAGTCAAAAACCGGCGCAGAGGGGTTGGTTGGTGAAATCGGAATCGTTAAAAAGACACTTTCTCCGGAAGGCAAAGTGTTTGTGCACGGCGAGCTCTGGAATGCCGTTTCCGGGACTCCGATTGAAGTGGGGACCAAAGTGCGGGTTATGCAAGTGGAAAACCTGGTGCTGACAGTCGAGCCGGAAACCAAGTGAGGTTCGTTCCTGCCAGGCACCTATCGAATTAAACGGAGGAATCATGTACTACTATCTTTCCATACTGATTCCCATCGTCCTGTTCCTATGGGCGGCTATCAAAGTTTTGAATGAATATGAACGGGGCGTCATCTTCAGGCTGGGTCGGGTCATCAAGGCCAAGGGCCCCGGCCTGATCATCCTGATACCGGTGGTTGACCGCATGGTCCGAGTCAGCATGCGCCTGGTGGCGATGGATGTAGATCCCCAGGACGTCATCACGCGGGACAATGTGTCCGTCAAAGTAAACGCCGTGATTTATTTCCGGGTGATCGAACCAATTAAGGCCATTGTGGAGGTGGAGGACTACAACTACGCCATGTCCCAGTTGGCCCAGACAACCCTGCGCAGTGTCTGCGGACAGGCGGAACTGGATGAACTGCTGGCTGAAAGAGATAAAATCAATAGCGAGCTCCAGGAAATCCTCGACACGCATACCGATCCGTGGGGCATCAAAGTGGCTACCGTTGAAATAAAACACATCGATCTGCCCAATGAGATGCAGCGGGCGATGGCCAAGCAGGCCGAGGCCGAACGGGAGCGACGCGCCAAGGTGATCAACGCCGAAGGTGAATTCCAAGCTGCCACCAAGTTGTCGGAAGCTGCAAAGATCATACAGGATTATCCCACGGCCCTGCAGCTTCGCTACCTGCAGACAATGCGCGAAATGTCTGCCGAAAAAAACACCACCACCATCTTTCCTTTTCCCATGGACCTGTTTAAGCCATTTATAGATCTAATCAAGGACAAGCACGGCTAATTGTCCGGCGCAAGCAGTCTGCGAATCGTGGCGAACAATTTAATCAGGCCGGTCTTCCGGATCACAAATGCTTTGTATTCCGCAATGCACCAGGCAATAATGGGCGCGTCCATCCCACCGCCTGCAAACTATCCTTTTTCAGCCGCAATCAAAAAGAGGGGAAAGGCCTTGGTACCGCCTGAGTCCATTTCCCTTGTAATGGAAGAGAAGATGTCGGTTGTGATGTTTTCGAAGCCGGTGCTTTCCAGCAGTGTTTCCAGAATCTGCGGATCAAAACCATCGTGCACATACTGGGCATCCGCGGGATGAAAGTCACCGTCCTCCGTTACCAGATCAACCAGGGCGATCTTTCCGCCCGGCACCAGGGCGGTATGGAACTCTTGAAACAGGTCGGCAGCGTATTCAACATGATGCAGCGTCAGCATGCTGATGATGACATCACAGCTTGCCGGGGGGATCGTCCCCGCGGAGAACGCTTCCTCGACGATTTCAACGTTGGTCAATTGATAGGCTTTGATTTTCTCTCTTAAGACGGCGAGCATCGCCTGCGATGTATCCACCACAGTAATGCGGGAGACTTTGTTCAGGAACTTCAGGGTCAGCAGACCGGTGCCGCCCCCCAGGTCAACCAGGTGCGCATCCGGAGGGATGTCCACCTGGCTGCAGATGGCGTTAAATGTCTCCTCCGCCAGTTCCATCTTCCAGGGGATCTCATCCCAGTCTTGGGCTTTATGCTCATATTGATCGGTCATCAGGCTTAACCTCAATTGAATCAGTAGTCGGGGGTTTTTTGATGTCATGCCGGTCCCGGATCATGTCCGGGATGGCGTATCTGGCATCCAGCGGCGTTTCCTCAGTGCGGACTGGACCCCGGCTGCAGTTTATCCCGCACTGGATGCGGGGCCGGGATGACGGGTATCTAGTGATAAAACTACCCGTCCCTGAACTATATAAGCTCAAAACATAAAGCATTTCATTTCAGATATCCACTGGTTCCGGATCCGGCCTCCGTTTGCCCACGCCGAATTTCAAATCGGTCAGGATGCACAGCCGGGGCAGAAAGAAAAGGTCGGATATCACGGCCGAAATAATGGCCATGGCCGAGAGCAGGCCGAAATGGCTCAAGCCGTTGTGCTGGCTGAAAGTAAACATCAGAAAGCCGGCGGACAAGATCAGGGATGTGAAGACCATCGCCTGACCCACTTCGCGGAAGGTGTGCTGCACGGCCCGCCTGGGCGGTGCGCCGGCCAGCGATTCCATGCGGTAGCGGGACAGAAAGTGGACGGTATCGTCCACGGCGATACCGATGGCGATGGGCGCCACCAGGATCGTATCCAGGTCTAACGCAAACCCCACAAAGCCCATGGTACCGAAGGCCACCAGGATCGGAAACAGGTTGGGCACGATACTGATCAGGCCGCCTTTTACGGAGCGGAACACGAAGATGAACACAACGGAGATAACGCCGAGAGCCAGAGAGAAACTCTTGATCTGGGACCAGGAAACCACATCAGACAGTTTCATGAACAGGGCAAACACGCCTGTGATCTGTACCTGCAAGTTCGGATGGTCGGATCGCAGGGGCGCAACGATCGCATCGATTTTGGTTCGCACGGCATTCATGAACGGAATGTATTCAAAAGAGCCCCGGTTGCGGATTCGAACCGAAATCCGGGCATTGGCGTAATCGTCGGTCACCAGTTTTATCCGGTCCTCCGGGGCCGCGCCTTCGAACAACAGCAGGGTCTGGGCAAGCATCGGCCGGGTAGACGGAATCGCATACATTTCCCGGCGATCTTCATTGAGGGCCTGGTAAGATTCCTTGGCCGCATTGGCCAGTGAATAAGTACTGACGACCAGGTCGTCGTGCTCGGACTCCAGGTAGGCCTGCAGGGCGTCCATGGCGGCCAGCACCCGGGGGGACTTGAGACCGTCCATTTTACCGGTTTCCACCAGGATTTCCATATCCATGGTGCCCCCGATGTTTTCCTCCACGGTATCCATGTTCTGGCGGATGGTGTTGCGCTTGCTGATCAACTGGCCCATATTGGTGTCGACCCGGATAAGGGTAACCCCCCAGGCGAAAAAGAAGGCCGCACCGAGAAATGCCAGGCTGACCGTCCCCGGCGCCTTGGAGACCAGGGGCTCTGCCTTGCGGATAAGGCGCTGCACCAGGTGGTGCTGATGCGGTCCCCGGCCATGGTGGTTTGAACCCAGGCCGTGGGGCATCATCAGCGGCAAAATCACCAGGGTGAAAACAAAAGCCAAAAAGACCCCCATACCCGCAAAAACCCCGAAGATCTTGAGCGGCACCACCGGCACCACGAGCAGCGCCAAAAGACCGATCATGGTGGTGATGCTGGTGAGAAAACAGGCCGGACCGCTGGTGCGAAATGCTTCGGCCACCGCCTTTTTCCGATCCAGACCTTCCTGACGCAGGTATAGATACCCGGACAGTAAATGTACCGCGTCCGCCACACCTACGGTCAGGGTCAGGAAGATGATAATGGTGATCATCAGCGTCATCGACGCTCCCACCCAGCCACACACACCCAGGGTCCAGATGATGGCAGTGGTGACGATCGCGACGGCGCTGAGAACCGCCAGCAGGGAACGAAACAGCAGGTAGAAGGTCAAAATGATGAATCCGAGGGCCGCCAGACTGAGAAACGACACCTCCTGGATAAAAATATCGGCAAAGAATTTCATGATCACCGGGTTGCCCACCGGGTAAAATTGGAGAAATTGGCCGGAAGGAGATTCATCCAGCACTTTTTTGAGGGCATCCGCAAGAACCTGGTAGTCCCACAGGCTGGGGCGGATAAATTCTACTGCCCCCGGTTCCGCCGGGGTGGTCTCCTCAAAGGCATCGTCCGTAATGAGGTCATCTACATCGCCGGCGGCGGCCGCGATCGTGGCACCCAGGTTCGTGTCAATGATGATGACCCCGAAATCCCCTTTCCGGTTCAGGATACTGGGGATGTAGTTGGGGTGGTTGCGCGCCTGGGTCTGCAAGCCGGCCCGGTCCGCTTCTGTTTTCGGCGGCCGTCCGGCAATGAACTCCCGGGAGCGCAGGGTATCCGCTTCGACTTCCAGGTAGCTGACGTTGATCAGGCTGGTGACATCGGTGATACGGGAATAGGGCGACGTCGGATTCGATCCGTGGGTTGCGGCCAGGGCCTCCAGCTTGCGGTGGATGACATCGAGGGCGGCAATAGAATGTTTGGAAAAAACATCGCCGTCCCTGGCCCGATAAACGATAAAGATAAATTCGTCGGACCCGAAATATTCACGAAAGCGCTGGTAGGTGACCTTGACCGGATCATTTTCGAGGAAAAACGATTCGGTCGACATGTCGATGTGCATCCCGGGAATGCCGGCACCCACCACCAGCGTGGCCGCCAGCAGGATGACCAGGTACAAGATCCGGTGGCGGACCATGATCTCCGGAAGGTTGGCATAGAAACCAGGATCGGGTTGCGGGTTCATAGAGCGCTTCTATTTGTTTGCGTTCAAAGGGCAGTCCCGTCAGGGTGCAGGGTGTGGTCACGGCAAACCGGTTAGCGGCCGGACAGGGCGACTATACATCAATTATGTGGAATTTCAAATAGACGCGACTTATCTGGCGGTTATATCACCAGCAGGATGGTGGGAGGAATATCTCCTGGGGTCGGGGGTCCGGAGTCAGGTGTCAGTGAGTTTTCTGATTACTGATTCCGGCTTTCTGTTTTCGGATAATCTTTCTGTGTATGACCGTGTGCGCCTGTGACTAATTTAAGGTTTTCGGTTTTTGCCCTTCGCCTTTTCCAGACGCCTGACTCCCGACTCCGGACACCTCGTTTTTTCTTCTACCTTATACCTTCCACCTTCTCCCTAACAACTCACACCTCAACAATCTTCCCCCCGAAATCCAGATCGGACTTCTCTAAACCGAACTCACTCAACATCCGGGTCACCATCTCCATGTTGGGCTGCCAGCCCATCTGCTCACCGCGAAACCGCGTCGCGATGACATAGTCCACGACCGGCGAAAACACCCCCATGGCCAAAAAGTTCGGCTGGTGGGTAGAGATACACCCGGGCCCGCATTCGCTGGCCCAGAGGGCGTCGATGATGCATAACTGCTGACGCGGGAACAGGACGCGGCCGCTTCCCGGTTCTATCTCGCCCAGAATTTCCTTGGTTTTGTTGATCGAAAGAAAATACTCCGAACCACCCCACATGTGACCGGGCCAGGGATCAAAGGTCCCAAAATGGTTTTTCATAGTCATGGTGAACCCGCCGAACTTACTGCTGTGCCCTTTGCACATGGCAATATTGACCAGAATATCCACCGAACCGTTCACCAGGTGCGCAAGGCATTTGGCGCTTCCCTGGCCGTCTTTCCAGGGGCCCGGAATCGCGGTCCTGGTGGTGCTGCCGCCCCAGGTGTTTTCGATGCGGCATTTGTCGGGCAGACCGGCAAAGTCGGATTTTGTATCGATGTTTTTGCCATGGCAGGCATCATAGATGCGAATATTGGCCGGTTGGACGCCCAGCGTATCGGTCAGCGTATGGCAGACCTTGGACATCACGGCGCTGCGGGTGTGCTGTTTTCCGAGATTATTGGTTTTGATGGCCACGGTCGTTTCCGCCCAGGACTTGCCCGGCGGCTTGATGAATATGTTTTGCCAGGCCTGGGTGGCATTGCTGACTTCGGCCAAACCGCCGGCCATTTTGTCCATATTGCGCCAGACAACGTCCCGGTCCACAATCTGGTCCTGGAGAGTCCAGGAAGAGACCGGCTTATAGGCAGTCGTCATCTTGGGATCGGCAATGCCGACGACCCGCCGGTTATTCACATTGGGATGCAGCACCACCGGGGATCCTTTTTCCGCCAACGCATTACCAGGCATTGTGGCGGGAAAAGCCGCCATCGTTGTACCAGCCACGATCGCCTTTTTCATAAATTGGCGTCTGTTTATCTTACGCATGATTTGCTCCTTCAATTATTTATTGATCGGCTGCTCGACAGTTTGAAAACGAAATAATTATCTTAGCGTTTTAATTTGCCTGGCGCAAACAAGCGGAAGCTTTCTCCAAGCTCGCCAAGTAGGTCATCAAGGCCTTTCTATCCTCTGCAACTATGGCCTATCTTCCGATTTCCAGCTAAACTGATTCCCAAATCCTGATTGCCGGACGTAGCCTTGGCGAAGCGTGGGCCTCATGGTTTTCCCGACCCCAGACCCCTGACGCCAGACTCCTTGGTTTATCCTTCTACCTTATACCTTATACCTCATTAATTCCACTCCAGCGCGCTGCGTACCTGCCAGTACCGCTCAGCGGGTTCCCGTATTTCACCCAGTGCTTCCGCCAGCGAATCGTCCCACGCCACGTCCAGGGCTTTCAGGTTTGAATTCAAATGGGCATCGCACGCCGCCCCGCTCAAGACCACATCTGCAAAGGGCTGATGCATCGCCGCCGCCAGGGCCAGGCTGTCCACAGTCGTGTTCAGTCTTTGGGCCTGCGTTTGCAGCAAGGCCATCTGCTTTCGGAATTCGGCTGAATCGTTGCGCGCGGTCAGGCGGCCGTTGGCCAGGCCCTCTTTGATGATGACACCGAGCCCGGCAGCATGCGCCTTCTGCAGCGCACGCGTTGCAGATTGTTCTAAAAGGTTCCAGGTGGCCTGCACGGTTGCAAACAGCAAGGCACCGTCAAACTCTATTTCCAGCGCTCTCCGAATAATGGCGGCTTGCTGCGATCCACTCACCGTAAAACCGACGTGCAGCCCGGCGTTGCGCAGGCGGGCCAGTTCCCCGAGCACCGCGTCATTGGTCAACACACCGCTCTCAAGCGTAGCCGAATGAATCTGGTATAAATCAAGATGGCTGCCAAGCAGGTCCCTGCTTTTGGCAACCTGGCGTTCGAGCACCGGCAGGGTGTGATCTTTGACCTCGTGTTTCTTACCAGCGGGCAGCTTGACCTGCCAATCGGCGGTGTAGGTATAACCCCATTTGGAGCCGATAGTCACGGCCCCGGCGGGGATTTCCCGTTTCTCCAGCCAGGATTGCAGGAACTTTTCCGCATTTCCATAGGAACGGGCCGCGTCGAAATAGCGTACCCCGGCTGCCCAGGCCGCATCCAACACCCTGTGCGCCTGTGCTTCCATCGCGAGTACATCATAATCATAGTTCAGGTCTTGACCGTGCCCCAGGTTGATATACCCCGGCCGCCCCAATGCGGCCAAACCCAGACCCATCGGGGTAACCATCAATTGACTGTCGCCCAGCGCTTTTCGCCTCATCTGTCTTTGCCCGTTTCAGCTACTATGTCTTGTAAATCTCAAAGGTGTCCGGGTTTTTCCGGAATCTGACGTCCGTTCTCCGTCCTCGAGGTTTTAACCCTCCACCTTCTACCTTACACCTTCTATCCGCGCTTGGCATCGCCAAGCTACAACTCAGCGGCAACCTTCCGGCATTCGGCCGTACTTGATACTGTCGAAATAGAACAAACCAGTCTGCGGGTTGCCGACCTCGTAGGCCATCTCGGCCGTATTCCCATTCGGGTAGGTCAGGATTAAGGTGCCCCTCTGCCGGTTGCCGACAGGCCGCCAGCGACCGGCATTCCGGCTGTCCCCATGGCTCCCCCAGTTCATGGTTTGTTCTCCATACTGGTTCGCCTGGAAACCGGAATACCCGGACTCGGCGTCGCTGAAAAATGTGCCGTCCGGCTGCAGGCACAGCTTGCGTGCCGTGCCGCCCGAACTGTACATCAAGGTTGCCCCGGTGTATGAGAAGTAGCCACCCGCTAAAAAGGCCACCAGCGCGCGATCGACTTCCGGTTCGAAAAACTGGATGCTGCGGGCCAGTCCCAGCACGCTTTCACGGTGAACCGGGCTGAATTTTTCCGTGGTGGTCACGCAAATGCAGAGCAGACCGCCGCCGTTGGGCGCCATTACGCCGACCACATAGGCTTTTGCGGGCACACCGTCCGCGCTCCCACCAAAGTCCGCGCCCACGCTGGATTGGGTGAGTTGGATCACCTCGGATGTCGGGAAAAGTTGCAGTCCGCCGTCAATGATACCTTGCTGCGAGCCGGCCACCATTTGCTGGAGCGTCTGGTAGGTATGCCCGGTCAGTATCAAAAGACCGGGAATGGTGTTCGACCCGAACAGGTAGCTGTCCGTTTCCGGTGAGCGTTGCGGGATCCAGCCGGCAGGCGTCTCAAAACCGAAGCCCAGGTGTTTTTCCATAATTCGATTGGCAGCAGCATGGGGTTGGCTGAGCAGAAGAATGATGGCGACCGCTATGGACAGGCACAATGCAGATTTCATAACGCACCCTCATTAATGGTAAGGAAATTGTAGGAACTCTGAATCAGATTTTTGAGCGGTCCTAAAAAATCTGGCACAAGATCCAAGACCAGTCAATAAAAATGGCCCGCCCTGGTTTGGCTGCATTTCATGGGCAGCGCAGCTTTGGCTGAGGTTTGGCAGGTTTTAGGCTGAAGACTGAAGGAAGACCAGGAGTCGGGAATCAGGGGTCAGGTGTCGGAAAGATCTTTTAGATTCCTGCCCGGCCTGCTTCTTTTCCTGCTTAGCCTGTGGCACTGCAGGAAGTTGCCGCCAAGACTTAAACCTTGAGCTTATGTCTTCCGCCTTATACCTTCCACCTAATTGAAAAATCCCTTCAATTTTTCAATTTAGATACAAAATCCACAAACCCACCCATATACTTCACCAGCTGTTTTTTGGTCTTCTCATCGGTTAGGTTTCCCTCTTCATCGAATTTGCCCATTGCGCCGCTTACCCACATCAGTCTTCCGGACCATACCTGCGTCCCCAGTACGCGCAGAACCGGCAGCCAGGCATACTGTGAAAAAGCGGTCCCAAAAGCCCCCGGCGTTGCGCCCATGAGCCCTATGGGTCGGCCACCGAATATGCGTGCCCGGTCTTCGGGTGGACGCGTCAGCCAATCGATTGCATTTTTGAAAACGCCCGGCATTGAATTGTTGTTCTCGGGAGTCACCAGCAGCAGCCCATCCGATGCGGATACCAGGCTTTTCAGCTCTTCAACCGCTACCGGGATGCCATCGGATTCCTCGACATCGGCATTATACAAGGGGATGCCCTGGATACTACCTATCTGGAGGGAACAACCCTCCGGCACGGCTTCGGCTGCAGCTCGCAAAAGCCCGGCGTTATAAGAGTACTTCCTCAGACTTCCCGATATTCCGGCAATGGTAATCATCTCGGCCTCCTTGTGAACGTTCATGGACAAATCAAATAGTTGTTTGCAGTGTTCAGGTTAGGCAACATTCCGAATCATTCAAACCGGGCAGAATAGGTACTTTGAATCAGATCAGGTAAGCAAATTCGGCAGTTGGAATTAAGCGTCGATTATAGTGCGTGGGATTAGGGAACACAAGCTATTGTATCCAGGGTGATCGGATTTCGGCGGCAATCGCCAGGGCCGACTTGACCCTGTTCACAGCGGCCCTATATTTTAGAGGAACAGCCAGATGGCTTTACTGTTAAGATACGGTTGCCGGTATGCGCCTGAAAAATGGCGAGACCGTCCGGCACCTTGAGATATGGATTCAAGCAGTGATACCTTTGCCCGGTCGGACATTTTTATCTAAATATTTTCTGGTGGTTGCAGCCTGGTTTTGGCTTCTGGGGATGGTGCTGGCGCCGGCGGTTTACGGCAGCCGCTGGGAATACCTCAATACCTATGAAGGGGTCGATCTATACCGGGAATTACGGGCCAGTAAGGGCAAGTTGCCTTTCCGGGCCACGGCCGACCTGGACGTGCCTTACCAGAAAATCGTCATGGCCTTGGTGGATGTAGAGCGCAAGAACGATTGGGCGCCCAAGCTCAAATCAACCACCATTCATGCCCAGTATTCCACCAATGAATTTGAATACAGCGAATATTATACGACGCCCTGGCCATTCAAAGATCGTGAATTTCTCCTGCGGGGGACCATTACTTATCAAGCGCGTCAGGTATTGTTTGCAGCCGTCGATTCTGTAAACCAAAGCTACGCCCGGAAAGACCATGTACAAGCCAATATCGAGACGCTGGAGTTCGCGGTGATTCCGCTCTCTGCAGAAAAAACCCGGGTGCAATTCACCTTTTCCGGAGATATGGGCGGCTGGATACCGAGATTCGTCAAAACCATAATCCAGAGAAAATGGCCGGTGCGTTTCATTCAATCCCTGCAACACCGTATCCAGACCGTACAAACCCTGGAAACCGCCCGCTACCGCGCCCTCAACAAGGGCCCCATGGCTGTTCCAGAGGTAACACCCTGATGTCTAAATGTATCCATCTAGCAGCGTGCCGAGGTAATCCATTCGCTGACACTGGACTTTTAGGTTTTCTGATCCCGGATTCCTGACACCGGACACATTGCTTTCCACGGACCGCACTACTCCGTCTCGCACCGTTCGACAAATTGCCAACGACACGCTCATGGATCCAGCATTCATCAGGATCCATTTGCGGTCTCTACGCAGTTGTTGATACTGACAGAGACTCGATTCTCTCGAGCGCCAGCTTGCGCACATCCGGGTCTGCGTCGTTCTCACTGACCAGTTTCAGCACTTCAAGATCAACCTCTTCTAGCACGGCCTCTTTACGAACCTCCGGATTGGAACGCTCGATCTTGGGTATGAAAAAGTCTCTAATGCTCATAACTCAAACCTCCTTACTCCAATGTTGACATAAGCCCTGGCTCCCCTGGCGTTCACGCACCCAAAGACTACTTGGGGATCGCCAAACGGGGATGCCAAATTCCAGGGCCTTTAAGGGTGCAACCCAAGGTTACGGCCTACAAGGCAGCAGCAGGTACAAAGTTACGAATTCAGGGATCGTTGCAAAAGGGTTTGATAAACCGTTTTAGGGGAGCCCCGGAATCGATTCCACAATTCAGACTGCCACTATGTGCACTGGCTGATTGGGCTTCGCTCAGGTTAATTTTAACGGTGGCTTAGAAAGCGCTGGCGGTGGTGGTGGTGGTGGAAGTGTTGGCTGCAGAATAAATTTGAGACGTAATATCAGTATGATATCTGACGGATTGTCTATCTATAAGATCTCAAATCTGATCCGTTTTGTCAACCAGAATCTGAACAATGCCTGGTGCCGGGTGTCAGCGGTTTTCCTTATTACCAACTCCGGATTCCATACCTTTTGGTCAATTCGACCTCCGGCCTTTGTCATCATGATTGTAAACTTCAGCCTTCAGCTCAAGCCTAATCATGGCACCAGACGCAACTCACTTTTCCCATGCGCCTGAATCTTTTCATCGCTAAACCACCAGTAGCGCTTTTCGCCGCTGTGGAAAGCCTCGATCTGGTTTTTGAAATGCGGGTGGAAGGTCCTGCCCGCCACACCGCCATTGATCACCGCCAGAACTTTTTCCGTGTCAGCCAAATCGGCAACCATTCGCATGGCGGCGGTGATTTTGATTTCAGCGTGCTTGTGAAAGCCGTAGAGGGCCCGGTGGAGCGTCTCTCCCGCCCCCCCCATGGGATGGCTGCCGCCGCCCAGCCATTCTTTCCCCAGCCCTTTGCGACGAATGGGGTTGATGTAAACAATCTGGTGCACCTTCCCCCATTCCCAGGCATCCATATCGTTTCCGAGTTTCTTGGAAAGTTCCGCTTTGGTTCTCAGGGCTGCCTGTACAATGAGATTTGCGAGGGTTTCTTTTTTATCAGGCGTGGAAACAATATCAAACCAGGAGGAATCACCTGCCACGATCATGGATTCAAATCGCTCCTGCCAGAAATACCAACTTCCCAACATGGTTGCGGCCAGATCAGGGCCCAGTTCGTCCTCGTAGGTCAATTTGGCCAGATGACGGTAGATTGTTTGAAAAATCGTCGACGCGTTTCCATCGACACGATCATGGTAATCCCAGGCTTTCAGGATGCGCGCCATATCTTCTGTTTCCGGATTGGACACAAGGGCTGTCGCCATAATCGGAGCGACGCGCCGGGCAAACACATTCAAATCATCGCGTTGATGGTTCCAATGGTCCGCCACCGTTTTCTTGCCCGGCTGATTCATCAGTTCTTTCATTCTTTGATAGCGGTAATAGGGCGCAAAGTAGGATGAATAATAATAGGGGTAGTCCTTTTTGACGGTATTATGGTTCGCGTTGCCGATCCACTCGATATCATTGCCGTAACGGTGCGGCATCTCTTCATAGGGGATCCAGCCGGTCCAGATGTCCGGGTGACGATTCGCGTCTACCGGCACTGTTCCGTTGCCCACACTTCGAATCGGCAGACGGCCGGTGGTCTGCCACCCCAGGGTTCCCTCCACATCGGCAAAGGTCACATTGAAATGCGCCACCGTGGCGGATCGCAGCGTTTTGCGGACGTCGGCGACCGACTTGGCGGTCAGTAAATAATCAATGCCCAATGCAGGCTGCATGGTTTCAAAAGGGGCCCATCTCAGCGTAACCACTTTATCTGTTTTCAGTGGTTTCAGGATGTCTGAAATGACGGGCCCACGGTTTGAAAGGCGGACGGATACCAGCTCTTCACGAAAACCGGATGGCGCATGCTTGTCTTTGATTTTGAGCGTTTCTTTGATGAACTTAAAAGGAATGGACTTTCCGTTTTCCAGGTAGTGGTCCGGGTTGTCGGGGTCCAGGGTTTCGATGAATAGATCCTGGGCATCGCCATACGCGTTGGTCATGCCGTTGGCCACATACTGATTTCTGCCCACCATTGCGCCCGGTATCCCGGGCACTGTCGCGCCCACTAAACGAAGGTTTGGCGAGACAAGCCCGGAGGGATATAAAATGCCGGGCAGCATGCGCGTATCCAGGTGGGGGTCGCTGGCCACGATCGGCTTGCCACCGGCCGACATGCGGCTACCGCTGATCCAGTTGTTGCTGCCAATTCCCAGGCCGGACCGGGTCCCGGAGAGATAGCCCATCAAAAATTCGTCTTTTTGAGGGTCTAGGGGGCTGTCTGCCAGGACGCTTACTTTTTGTATCGGTATGTGGTTGAAAGCCGTGGCCGTGTCATCAGGATTGGTGTTCTGCGGGTAGATTTCCTGAAATCTGACCAAGCCGATTTTCTCAATCAACATCTGGGCAATCATTTCGGTCTTCATGTTGGCCGCCGAGCCCCACCCCATAAAATAGATAATGGCCAGTGTGTCTTCTATTTTCCATGATTCCGGCTTTACCCCGGCGAGCTTGAATTCGATCTGCAGTTTATCACTGTTGGCTTCTAAATATTGGTTCACCCCATCAGCGAAAGCCTGCAGCATCGCTCGATTCTCCTGGTTCAATATACCGGCATGCCTGATCGCATTGCGGTGCAGCCCGATGGTCCGTATACGCACATCCAGCGCCCTGGCCTTCTCCCCGGCCAACTCGGTCAAACGTCCCTCGGCAAACAGGCGCGTCAGGTGCATCTGGAACAGGCGATCCTGGGCTGTCACGTAGCCCTGCACCTTTATCAGATCCAGCAGATTCTCGGCAAAGATATAGGGCATCCCCTTTTCATCCCGGATCACCTTGGCGGGCGCGCTGAGCCCTTGCAGCTTAACCTGACCATCTGTCTGATATAGGTTCGCGTTGGACAAATAAAAATAACCGGCAATGCAGCCGGCAAACAAGATTCCGGGAACCCAGCGTATCCACCACCGTTTTTTCATTTGTCACCCTTTTGTATGCGTTTTTTGGGTAGGGAGATCGGTTCATCTACAGATGCTATGGGGCACCTGATTTCGAAATATCACTATAGAATTGAATGCGTATACTGATAGATGAGGCCATGGGAGTCAAGCAGCATTTCTCAAAAAGTTTGGTATCCAAAGAGAAGTGGTTTCTTAGAGCTAACAATCGGATATATTTATATTATTATCAGTATATTATAGATGGCAATGGCAGTCGACTCCAGTTGCGCCTTGCTGCTGGGCCATGCCGTCTCCAACATCTGACCGCATTTAAACCGTCAACTTTCCGTCCTCCACCTTTAAGCCAATCCAGGCCCTATTTGACAAGCCGCCCGCCCTGCGCTAAAGTATCTGCACGTTTCACAGGGTAGCTTTCCCGACAATTAACTGCATCACTTTCACCATTTAGAGGCATGCCGGGCGGCTGCGTAAACCCATCGACCACCCGCCTTGGTTTCCTCCTGCGCTCATCGGGCACACCAGTACGAATTCAGATTATCAGGCTTAAAACCGAAGGCTGCAAATCTGCAGATCGTAGACCAGACAGCAGAGGTCTGAGATCCTTTGCGGCATCTGGGCGCTGCCCACCGGCTTTAGTCCTGTTGGCCGGCACCTTCAGTCTTCAGCTTTCGGTCTAATTAACCTATAGGGGTGCCTGAACGGAAGGAGGAAAACCTGGCTGCACCTCAAGTTGTCAATAGCTTTTAAAAGTGTGCGTTGAAAAAACAATGGGATGGCGTCGAGTTTCCACGCCTACCGGGGGGCTCGGAAACTTGCTGGGAGAGAACATGTTCATGGAATATCAAGCAGTTGAAAATGAGCGCCGGGAGCACCAGCGGTACCCTGTCAATATCCAGGTAGAAATAACCGCCGACCGCGGAAAGACCATCGGAATGATGGTCGGTACAAGCCTGAAAGGTCTCCGGATCAAAACGACCACATTGATACAACCGGCTACGGACGTGGTAATCTCATTGCCCACCGGGGAACGGGTCATTTTTCTAGCCGGGGTTGTCTGGGTGCTGGATAAAAACAAGCGGGGCCTGCCATCCTACCTGGCCGGTTTGAAGATCGATTCGGTGTCAGTCGACGGTAAGGAGCTTCAGGATATTGCCGAACGGGAGGCATTCCTTCAGGAGTTGCTTGTTTAAGTTGGCAGGTTGCAGGCAGAAGGCTGTCGAAAATCCGGGAGTCAGGTCCAGGTATCAGGGCGCTGAAAGACCTTTCGGACTCCCGACTCCAGACACCCGTTTGTGGCGTCCAGGTGGGCCCGTGCGGCGGCATGTCCTGCGTAGCCTTTGGCCTGGTGGGTCGTCTGAGCGAAAACGTATCCGCGGCCACCCCCTGCCCTGCATGTATTCATTTGATGTAAAAGCGGTTTCAAAACCTCCCCTCGAACTAAACCTCTGTGTTGGGTGCTCGGTTTAAATCCTCGAAATACTATAGTATTCCTCCGGTTTACGACCCACCATAAAGGACTATATCAAGCGGGAAGTCCCGCAATGCGGGGCACCTCGCATCCGCCTTGATTTTGAGCCCGATTGAAGGTTTTTAAACCGCTTCTAAGCATTCTGCGACGTTCTGCTTGGACCTGATCTATTATAGAAATTATCAACAAGTTATCTTGTCCGGTCGAATTTTAACCCAACCCTTGCTAAGGCACCCCCTTTCTTAGCCATTGCCTCTGTGATGATGATGTATTAATTTAACGACGGTTGCAGAGCATCATGGAGAGAGCAATCCCCACCACTGGTGAACGAGGTTTGCTGCGTGTCCCAGCGCTTGGTGGGCTCACGGTCAACCTGTTCAATACAATACTGCATGACAAAGACACGCAATAACATTCAAAGGAGGGAAAAGATGGCCACAGCAACAAAAGAAGAGAGACGCAAAAATGTAATCGAGGTGCTGAACAAAGCCCGTGCCATGGAGTTGCAGGCAATCAGTCAGTATATGAACCAGCACTATAACCTGGACGATATGGATTACGGTGAATTAGCCGCCAAAATGAAACTGATTGCCATCGATGAGATGCGCCATGCCGAGACGTTTGCCGAACGCGTCAAGGAACTTGGCGGCGAACCGGTAACCGGTCATGATGGTACCATTTCCAGAGGCCAGGCCGTTGAGCAAATATTTCCCTTCGATGCCGAGCTTGAGGATGATACCGTGGACGTATACAACCAGTTCCTGCTGGTGTGCCGCGAAAATGGTGACAGCATCAGCATGAAAATTTTCGAGGACATCATCGACGAAGAGCAGATTCATTACAACTATTTCGACAATGTCGACAACCATATAAAAACCCTGGATGGCACCTACCTGGCCAAAATAGCCGGGACACCTTCCTCCACCGGCCTTGGCAAAAGCGGTTTTGCAATCAGCGGCGAGGGCGAGTAGCCCCGCATGGTGCACCTTACCAGCCCATAACAGCGGCTAGGCTGCCTGTCGCCGACGGGGCAGTTGGGGCGGCGATCAAGCCATCACCGCCGCATTCGACGACGATGCCCTGGGTGATGGGTCGGCCCGAACCGGCCGCTATGGTGAGGGGTGTGACCCCGACCGGTTACCGCTGGCTAGCTAGGCCGCGGCTTCAAACAGAGCGGGCCACCGCGGGAACACCTTCGTGGATGGTTGGATAACGCGGGGTCAATCCCAGGTCCGGCCACAAAAGATCGGGGTCGACGGCGAGATTCAAGTTGTAGGTTCGGACGGCGCCCGGTGTCTCCAGGCCCGGGTTGGGGCGTGTCCCTCGAAACGGCGTGAGCAGGACCGTCGCCAGCAGGGCCAACCATTGGGGCAATACAAGCACCCGCGCCCGTGAAAAATGCTGCTTGACGACCTCGAGAAAGGCGGCCCAGGTGGCGGGACGCCGATCGCCGATGGGTAGGATACCCGGGTAGTCCCTTTCGGCGCACGCAATGATGGCTGCGGCGGCATCCCTTACGTGCAAATGGGTATAGGTGTTTTTCCCCAACCCCGGAAGAATGAGCAGCCCGGCTTGCAACGCGCCAAAGTAAAGATCGCGTATGCCGTAGACGTGGGGGAGGCGCAAAGCGGTAAACGTGACCCCGGCCGCGGCCGCCATGCTGGCCAGCTCTTTTTCCGTGTCCACCTTGATGCGGCCGTAGTCGAGTATCGGTTTGGCCGGTGTATCGACGTTGATCAATTCGTCTGTTCCGCTGTAAACCAGCA